>OLKW01000281.1_pt1 | contig 97196 bp, 67 predicted proteins | sample 1604351 | NCBI WGS metagenome assembly OLKW01 (sample SAMEA104055714, study PRJEB20765) | soil metagenome | isolation source: soil
ATTGTTTCCATGTTATTTAAAGTTAATACTTTTTGGAAACACTATCTTATTTATGATTACATTTAGTCCACATTATGCTGAAGATTTACATGTAGAGATTACTGATTGAGGACTAGAACCTACCCCAAAGCTTGCAGCAACCCCAAAGCTGCCAGTGCCATCACCTAATAATATAGATACATTGTTTGAGCTATAATTAACCACTGCTAAATCTGCTTTACCGTCTGAGTTAAAATCTTTGCTGATGACTGAATTGTAAGGTCCATTAGCTGAAAAATAAACAGCAAAGCTAAAGCCACCCACACCATTTCCGAGCAATACGCATAGTGTATCACCAGCCACCGCTAAATCATTAAAACCATCATTATTAAAATCTGCACTGCAAACTGAATTAGGGCTGGTGCCTACCGCAAAGTTAGTAGCAGTCCCAAAACTGCCTGTACCTGTACCTAATAATATAGATATATTGTTTGAAACCCATTTAGCCACCGCTAAATCCTTGAAGCCATCTCCATTAAAATCGGTACTGATAACTGAAATGGGACCACTACCTACCCCATAGTTTGTTGGAGTGCTAAAACATACTTGGGCGTTTGATTTTATACAAATTATGGCTGCAAAAATTGTAATTATTTTTTTCATGTTTTCAATTTTAAAAGAATTAATGTTGTACTATTAATTTTTGAAGAAATGAATTTCCGTTGCTTATTACTTTCACAAAATAAACTCCGTTTCTAATTTCGGTTAGATTAATTTTACTTTCAATAGCTATAACAAAAATATTTTTTACTGTTTCTCCCAGAACATTTATTATTTCAATTTGGCAATTGCTGCAATTTTTAGAAAGTTTAATTGTTAATTCATCATTGGCAGGATTTGGGTAAATCAAGTATTGAGTAGTGAGATTTGAATATTGAGAAACGCCGGTAACACGATTATTACGAACATTGCTTCTTGATTTTACAACAGCAGTTTGTGTACTGTTATTTCCCATTCTGAATGTGGGTGTGCAACTGATCGTCCATTGTGTTTCAACCTCCCAATTAGCGGTTGTTTGATAGGTTGAGTATGCGGGATCGTTAATAGTAGTTGATGCCGCCCCAATAGTGGATGCGGTTACATACGTATTTGTATTTAAATTATCTCGCTTTAAAATATATTGAGATAAACCCGTTACCGGAGTTCCTTGCCCTTCTATACCATATTGGTTATAAGAAAAAGTTCCGCCGCCAAGATTTATTGTGTAAACCGTATTATGATACGGACTTAAACCACTAAGGTTACCGCAAGTATCTTTAATAGCTAATTTATAACGATAGGTACCTATGTTAGGATCGCCGTTTACTGCACCTACGTGGCGTGTTGTATCAATAAACTGGCTTAAAGAATCTTTAGAAACAATACCAATTAGCGCATAATTATTATTTGCTGTATCGCGGTAAATATAAAATGAGGTAACATTAGTGTAAGGCGTTTTATCCCAATATATAATATTGTTAGTAGAAGTGCTGTCAACTGTTACCATACAAATACTCGGTATTGCAGGGGTAACTATACTAATACTTAAAGAGGCTGTGTTGTTGCAATTGTTACCATCTGTTCCGGTAACAGTGTATGTTTGTGCAACAGATACAGGAAAAGCAACTCCATTTGTAACTCCGCCCGTCCAAGTATAAGTTGTTGCTCCGTTTCCGGTTAATGTAACAGAAGCGCCCGAACAAACTAAAGTAGCTGTTGCATTAGCTGTAACCGATGGTAAAGAATTAACTGTAATTGTTTTTATGTCTGTATTTACACATCCGTTGCCATCTGTTCCGCTTACAGTATATGTTTGTGTAGATGCTGGTGTAAATGCAGTCGCGTTTGTAATCCCTCCTGTCCAAGTATATGTAGTAGCTCCTCCTCCGGTAAGTGTAACAGATGCTCCAATACAAACAAATGAGGCTGTTACATTACCTGTAACTGTTGGTAAGGGGTTTACTGTAATTGTTTTTGTTGCGGTATTTGTGCAAGAATTTATATCTGTTCCGGTAACCGTATATGTTTGTGTTGAAGAAGGAATAAAACCAACACCATCGGCAACACTTCCTGACCAAGTATATGTAGTAGCACCTCCACCCGTAAGGGTTATACTTGTGCCGTTACAAACAACTGTAGCGGTAGCATTTGCGGTAACTATTGGAAGAGAATTTACTGTAATTGTTATTGTTCCTGTATTAGAACATACACCACTTGTTCCGGTTACTGTATAAGTTGCAGTTGTTGTTGGTGTGAAGACAACTCCATTTGTAACTCCGCTCGACCAGGTATAAGTTGTGGCACCACCACCGGTTAGCGTAACCGGAGTTCCGTTACATATTGTTGTAGTTGTGGTATTGGCAGTAACTAGGAGAGACGAACTTAATAATACAGATATATTGTTTGAAGTATAATTAGCCACAGCTAAATCTAATTTACCATCTGTGTTAAAATCTCCACTGATAACAGAGCGAGGACCTGAGCTTACTGCAAAGTTAGTAGCGGTTCCAAAACTTCCAGTGCCAGTGCCTATTAATACCGATACACTATTTGAACCTCTATTGGCTGTTGTTAAATCTATTTTACCGTCTCCGTTTAAATCAACACTAATAACAGAAAGAGGATTTGTAGCTACCGCAAAGTTAGTTGCAGCCCCAAAACTTCCTGCTCCGTTACCTATTAGTACCGATACATTATTTGAAGTATAATTAGCTGCAGCCAAGTCAACTATTCCATCTCCATTAAAATCAGCGCTTGCAACAGAAGAAGGATTTGTTCCTACGGTAAAGTTATTGGCAGTTCCAAAACTTCCTGTGCCGTTGCCTACTAATACTGATACATTATTTGAAGTATAATTAGCTGTTGCTAAATCAATTTTTCCATCCGCGTTAAAATCGGCACTAATAATAAATTGAGTTGCTGTACCGGTTGCAAAGTTATTGGCAGCTCCAAAACTTCCTGTGCCGTTGCCTAATAATACCGATACATTATTTGAAGAATAATTAGCTGTTGCTAAATCTAATTTACCATCTCCATTAAAATCGGCACTGCAAATAGAATTAGGTTGAGTACCAACATTAAAGTTAGTGGGAACTCCAAAACCACCTATACCATCGCCTAATAATACCGATATATTATTTGAACTGGCATTAGCAGTAACTAAATCTTTTTTTCCATCTCCGTTTAAATCAGCACTAATAACAGAATAAGGCGTTATTCCTGCTGTAAAAGTAGCAGCTGCTCCAAAATTACCTGCGCCTGTACCTAATAATACAGATTCATTATTTACTGAATTTGCATTAGCTGTGGCTAAATCCTGTTGTCCGTCATTGTTAAAATCATCACTGGTAATAGAATAAGGAGTTGGCCCAGCGGTAAAGTTAGTGGCTGCAGAAAAACATACCGTTGTAAATGTAGTTGAAGTAGTATTTAACAACACATTTGTGCCGCCTGAATTAAAATTAGCAGTTGCTAAATCCTGTTGCCCATCGCTATTAAAATCGGCACTACAAACAGAACTGGGATGAGTTCCTGAAGCAAAATTGGTGGAAGCTCCAAAACTCCCTGCTCCGTTACCTAATAGTACCGATACATTATTTGAAGTATAATTAGCCGTAGCTAAATCTTTTTTTCCGTCTTCGTTAAAATCCGCACTGATTACTGAATAAGGATTTGTTCCTACAGCAAAGTTAGCGGCAGCCCCAAAACTTCCTGCTCCGGCACCTAATAATATTGAAACATCATTTGAACCGTAATTAGCTGTTGCTAAATCTTGTTTACCATCCCCGTTAAAATCCGTACAAGTAACACAAAAAGGATTTGTTCCTGCTGCAAAATTAGTGGCAGCCCCAAAACTTCCTGCACCATTGCCTAATAATACGGATACGTTATTGGAAGTATAATTAGCAGTAACTAAATCTTTTTTTCCATCTCCGTTAACATCTGCACTAGCAACAGATAAAGGCAGCGTTCCTACTGTAAAGTTAGTGGCAACTCCAAAACTTCCTGCTCCGTTGCCCAATAATACCGATACATTATTTGAATTTTCATTAGCCGCAGCCAAATCAGTTTTTCCATCTCCGTTAAAATCTGCGCTGATTACTGAATAAGGATTTGTTCCTACAGCAAAGTTAGCTGCAGCCCCAAAACTTCCTGTGCCTGTGCCTAATAATACTGAAACATTATTTGAACTAAGATTAGCTGTTGCTAAATCAAGTTTACCATCACCATTAAAATCTACACTAATAACAGACATAGGAGCTACTCCTACCGAAAAGTTAGTGCCGGCTCCAAAATTTCCTGCTCCGGTGCCCAATAGTACTGATACATTATTTGAACCTCTGTTAGCCGTTGCTAAATCTTTAAGTCCGTCTCCATTAAAATCGGCTGTGGTAACAGATTGAAGAAGTGATCCTGCTAACGCAAAGTTAGTAGCAGCCGAAAAAGATACTTGCGCATTTATTTGTTTGACACAAATAATAAAAATAATAAATAGTAGTTTTTTCATCTTAATTATTTAAAATTCAACAAATAGAATAAAGTACAATAACAGGTATTACCTTTTCTTGCTAAACAAAGAGCCTATTTTACCCAATCCATCAAGCAGTTTTTTAAGCAAATCAAAATAAAGAGTAATCATCATGAAAACTGACATGCTCCAAATTACACAAAGATTAAACCAGAATGTTGGATAATATCTGCCAAAAAATTTCTTTTGCGGAGCGTAAAAATGTGCGCGGCCAAAATTATTATTGGGGTCTAAGAAAACGGGATTAGTGCGCTGAATTAGTTTGTCGTCTTTTTCCAAACATTTTTCGCCCATATCATTTTCGTTTTTAACTAAATTGTTCAGCGATTCGTTTTCATATTCTTCCTGCAACTTAACAAAAGCGGTTTTTTGCTCTTGTGTTTGATTAAGTTTATTTATTATTTCATCTCTTTTTGTGCGCGCAATTTTCCCCTTATCAATATAATATTGTTTCAACGTTCTTTTACCGTCTGTTGAATTATCTAAAAAATAACGTGCAGCCGAAAGAACATCCGGTGTAACCTTATCTATATATAAACTCTCTATCGATTGAAAAACAGGTTCGTTTTTGTGTTGTGTTGATTCTTTTTTAAGCTCGTTTCTTAATAAAGAAAGATCCTTTTCCATATCTTCTTTCTTTTTAATGTCGCCTAATTCTCTTTCAATTTTTGCAATTTTATTTTTAAGTTTATCTGACCAATAACTGTTTTTATATTCAGCCTCTGCAATAGCTTTATCGTATTTATAAAACTGCTTTTCATATTCGTTAGCTTTATATTGATTTACAGCCAGTGCTTCAAAAGCCCAACGAGATGTCATCATTTCTCCTACCAACGGAACACCGCCTTGTGTAGCAAGAATAGGATTTAGTTTATCAAACTTAACCATTACGCCACTTAATAGTAATTGCGGAATAATTAAAAACGGAATTAAAATGTAAATAGTTACGGCCGTATTGAATCCGGAAGAAATATTTAATCCCAACATATTGGCAAAACAAGAAGCGGTAAATAATACCAACCAATAATCTAACCACATACCTTTTATGCCTAATAAAGAATTACCCACTAAAATAAAAGTTACGGTTTGTATGGCAGAAAGCAAAAACATAATTCCTATTTTAGAAATTAAATAACTGCTGCGACTAAGATTTAAAAACGATTCGCGCTTTTGAATTTTACGATCACGAATAATTTCTTCGGCACTTACTGTTAATCCGATGAACAAAGCTACCACCACACTCATAAACATATAAATGGGCAGGTTTTCATTATCGCCGTAAATATATCCTCTTGTATTTTCAGCGTCTGTATTAAAATAACGCACAAAAAAACCAAGTATAAATGCTAACACGGGCGCCTCAAGCATGTTGATTGCCAAGTATTGTGTATTGGTTAATTTACTTTTTACATCTCGTATAGTAAAAGTAAGAAACTGCTTAAAGCGGTTAGGAACTTTAAAAGCACTCTCGGGAATATCGGTATGAGAAGTAATTTTTTCAATTTTACTTTCTATTAATTCACGATAATGTGAGTTCCACTCGGGCGGAGACATTTTTCTTTGACTGGTTGGATGGCCATACTCATCAACAACTTTAGTTTCAATAATATTAAAAATAAGTTCGGGGTTAACGTTACCGCAACTTATACACTCACTCTCTTCGCTGTTAACATGGCTCACAAGACGTTTAAAATAAATTACCGCATCAACCGGATTGCCGTAGTAAATTGGATATCCGCCCACGTCTAATATCATCAGCTTATCAAACATTTTAAAAATGTCTGATGAAGGTTGGTGAATTACCACAAACACTAATTTCCCTTTTAAAGAAAGTTCTTTTAAAAGATCCATAATGTTTTCTGAATCGCGTGATGATAAACCGGATGTAGGTTCATCTACAAATAAAACCGCCGGTTCGCGTATTAATTCCAAACCAATATTTAATCGTTTGCGTTGTCCGCCCGAAATTGTTTTTTCTAATGGAGAACCCACTTTTAAATCGCGTGTATGTTCCAGTCCGAGATCAGTAAGCGTTTCAATTACCATGGCTGCAATTTTTTCATCGGGAAAATTTCCGAAACAAAGTTTGGCGTTATAAAAAAGGTTTTGGTAAACTGTAAGTTCTTCTATTAACAAATCATCTTGCGATACGTGACCGATAACACCTTCAATTTTATCTTTCTCGGTATGAATATTTATTCCGTTAATTAAAACTGCGCCGCCACTCGGAATTTCATTGCTGTTTAAAACATTTAGTAAAGTTGATTTACCGGCACCCGAACCACCCATTATACCAATGAGTTTTCCGCTTTCTTCGCTGATATTAATATCGCGTAAGCCCAGTTTACCTCCCGGAAATTTATATTCTAAACTTACTGCCTGAAAAGAAACTTTTGAACTTGATTTATCGGCTAAGAATTTACTGATAACATCCGAATAATAAATGGGTTTTACTTTGGTGCTTCGCATCGATGAACCCGGCGTGAAAATGTACATCTTTTCAGGCTGCATGGCTTGTCCGTTAAGCTGTAGCTCTTGGGTGCCCACTAATTTAATAGCATACATACCAACGCTTGGTATAGAAATAACCCAGGCCTGCACATCGTTGTTAAATGTATCGCAGAAAATATGTTTGGTATGTTGTACAGAAAAATCTTTGTTGCTGTTTATTACAAGAAGGTTTTCTGCATCGGGATATTTTTCGGGTTTTTCTTCTACAAATGTTTTAAGATTCAGAAATTCATCTGTAGGAATATTAAATGTTTCTCCAACTGTTTGAACAAACTCATATTCCTGCTCAGAAATTTCTGCCGAAGAACAAATAAATTCCAGCAAACGAATAAGCACAATAATTTTCTGGTTTTGTTCAAGTTCTTTATTTATCTCGGTGCAAATTTTTAAAACTTTTACCGAGTTAAGCGAAGTACGCTTAGCAGAACCGTCTTTCTTTTTAGAAACGGAGTGATGCGATTCAAGATATTCATCAAACAAAGCAAGATATTGGTCAACCAACTCCTGATTTAATTGTTGTTTTAAAAACGATTGTACAATGTTGCGGCCTGTATTTGTAATACCATCAACACGGGCGATGATGGCAAACAATTGCATTAAGGCACGAAGTATTCTTTCGCTCATACGTAAATGTTAAATTAAACCGCAATTTAGAGATTATTGTCAAAAAAAGAAATTTTACTTCTTAGAAGCTAAAATCTCATCTAACCATGCCACAGATGGTTCAAACTCCAAAAAAAGTTTGGTAGGAATTAAAGGTTTATAAAGTTTAATAAAGTTATTGCCGGCAATGCGGGTTGCAGCATTTGTAGCAACAATAGCCCTTGCAAGGTATTTATGGTTTTCTTTATCGAGTTGGCTTGCCATAAAACGCAGGGCATCGGTTGTAAAAATATACTTATCCCCTACGTTATGAATGATGGCACAAGGCTCCTGATTACTGAGTTTTTGAATGGTTTCAAATAATTTAATGCCTTTTTCAACATTCACCGGCTCTTCATTCAGGTAATCTACACAAACAATTTTGTCTTTTACCAATGTAATTTCGGCAAATGATAAGACTATTTTTTGTTGAATAACCATAATTAGACTTTGTTCGTCTGATAAAAATAGGCATTTACCTGCACTAATCAAAACTTTACCTGTAATTTAATGTTGAGTTGGCGGTTTGTAAGATAGTTAGGGATGGCATATTGTCTATTTGTTACGTCTTTTATCCAGGTATAAGAAACCGTATTATTAATACCTAAAAGATTCCATACTTCAAGGCTTATCCACGCTGCCTTAATAAAACGGAACTTATTGGTTAGTGGTTTATCTTCTTTCACAATATCATATGAAAAGCCAATATCTACACGTTTATAGGAAGGAAAACGAAAATTATCGCTCATTAAAAACTTTTTACCCACGATGGTTACCGGAAGTCCGCTTCCATAAATAAGGCTCAAATACATTTTGCATTTTGGAAGTTTTGGCAAATAATCCTGAAAGAACATATTGAAGGTTACCAGTTGGTCTGTGGGTCGTGGGATATACCCTTTTTTATTAAAAACGCTGTCTTTTACCTGTGTTACCGAAGTTCCCGGATACCACGCCGCTCCGTTAACATCGGTATAGCTGTAACTGCCCAGGCCATTAATTTTTTCGCGGGTTTGCATAACACTCATGCTAATCCACGATTCGGTGCCTTTAATAAACTCACCGTTTAAACGCATATCGAGTCCGGTTGCATAGCCGGATGAATTGTTTTGAGCGTAGTAACGTATTCTTACATTATCTATATCATAAGGAATGAGATTTTTTAGGTCTTTATAATAAAGAGCTCCCATAAACTTAAAACCGCGGCTCCATATTTTAAAGTTTAAATCGCTTGAAAGCACGTAGTGTATAGATTGCTGCGCCTTGATGTTTGAGTCAATTTTTCCTGATAAACCTCGCATATCTCTGTAAAATGGCGGCTGATAATAATAGCCGTAAGATGCCCTAAAAACCCAATCTTTTTTCCAGTTTGGGTCGTAGGCCACAGTTACCCGCGGAGAAACTACGTTTTGTTGATTGAAAGTCCAGAAATTACTACGCACCCCTGCGGTTAAAGTAAGAGTTGAAGTATCGCGTAGTTGTTTGTTGATAATGTATTCACCGTAACCCATTAATCGGGTAGACTCTACGTAGTTTTTTGTTTTTAAAACATAAGGCAAATCTACCGAATTAGGATTGCTATTCGGAATAGAATAACCTGCAGAATCTAAGTAATTCCACTCGCTTAACTTATCATTTATAATTTCGTGTTGTACCCTGGCACCCCAAAGCAATTGCTGATTTTTTTTAATCAGTAATTTCCCTTTGTGTTCGGCATTTAAAATAGTGGCGTCTAAATAATTTCTTCCATGATTTATATAAGTGCCTACGCCTCTGTTAAAAGCAACATTTCCAAAACCTGAGCTGCCAAAATCGGTATTTAATTCGTCAATATAATATTGCCCTTGTACAGTAAATGTTTCGTCTTCATAATCTTTGTAAGCCGATGTTATAAATTTTAACTGCAAATTACTTGTTGGTTTATAGGTTGCAGATAAAGCGCCGAAGTAGGTATTGTATTTGCTTATTTCTTGTCCGTCAAAATAAACTTTAAAACGCAATGCTTGATTAAAAGTTCCGAAAGTTGTTTCTCTGTCAGAGGGTTTTACCAAATATTTATTTCCTGTGATGTTGGCCAATACTTCAATTGAAAATTTTTCGGTGATAGCGAAATTCATCAGACTTTGTATGTCATAAAAACTGGGTTTATACTCTCCTTTTGTGTCAAGAGTTTTTAGGAGATATTGTGTGCTGCGGTAACGACCTCCAACCTGCCATGAAAAAAGTTTGTTTTTAGAAATATCCTGTAAATGCACGCTGCCGCCTAATAAACCACCGCTTACGGTACTGCTGAAATTACGCGGTTTGCGATAGGTAACATCTAAAACAGAGGATAGCTTATCGCCATATTTAGCTTCAAAACCACCCGAAGAAAAATTGATGCTCGAAACCATATCAGGGTTCGGAAAACTTAACCCTTCTTGTTGTCCGCTACGCGCTAATTGCGGACGAAAAACCTCCACATCGTTTACGTAAACAAGGTTTTCATCATAATTGCCGCCGCGTACAGAATAAGCAGAACTTAACTCGTTACTGCTTTGTACTCCCAGGCCTTGAGAGAGTAGCAGTTTGCTTATATCGGGGTTAGGGCCTGCCAGTTTAAAATAATCTTTTGACTGAATAAAAATAATATCCTGTTTACGGTTTTCATCGGTAATTTTTACTTCCACCAACTCGTTTTTAAATTTTAGTTTCGGATTGATAGTTATTTTTTCGCCCGACTTAGGGTTTATTTTTTGTTTTACAGAGTTATAGCTGAGATTATTAAAAATTATTTCAATTTCATTACCTGCGGGAATCGTAAGAAGATATTTTCCGGAAGAATCGGTAAAGACAGACTCAGTAGTTGAGCCAAGAATAGCCACCTGCACATCCGGAATGGGGTTTCCATCATCATCAATTACCTTACCGCTAAGAGTTGCCGTTTGGGCGACCCCTCTTCCGTCTCCCCATAGGGGAGAAACCAATACAAACGCAAAAACAAGGATAAGTATCTTAAAAAATTTGTTCAAAGCTTATTATAAACGCGTGAAATTACAAATATTGCCCTAAAGGGGGCTCCTTTAGAATAATAATTTTCAGTATGGCACAGGGTTTGTAAATAAGACGGAAATAAACACCATGACGCGAGCCTTTGTACACTAATTTTTAAAACCAAAAAATATGAAAAACATAACCGTATCATCCCTTTTTGTGTTTGCTTTAAGCACCACACTTTTTGCTCAGAATGAATCAAGCGTAACTACTGACAAGATGCAGTATACTATGCTAAGCGCCGCAATAAGTACAAAAGAATTAGTTGCCACTAAAAAAACAAAAACTTTTCATGTTGAAAAGCAAGCAAACAGACGACCAATTATAGATTTAGAATCAGCAATAGAAAGAAAAGCAGGAACCGAAGCGCTTATTGGCGTTAAAGCATTTCCAAATCCTTTTGCTACTGATTTGTCGGTGAGTATTAATGATGTTTCTACTATTAATTCTATTTACGAAGCCGCTTTATTTGATTTACAGGGAAGAAAAGTTTTTTCGCAAGAATTATCTTCAAAACTCAGCAAGCTAAATCTTGTGGGAATTGCCAATGGAATATACGTTTTAAATGTTCAGAAAAACGGGAATACTATTTTGCAAGAGAAAGTAATTAAGCAGCAATAAATGTTCTTTAAACCGAGGAGCTTCGCCTCCATAAGTGCCGCAAATTACACGAATTCGCACAGATTTGCTTCACAGATGCTTTTATTTTAATTGAAAATAGTTGCTGAATTAAATAATTTGCACAGTACGCGTTAACAAATCACAAAAAATAATTTGTGTTTATAATCTGTGAAAATCCGCGAAATCTGTGGCAAAAAAACGAAAGTAATTTATTTAGCAGAAACTTTATTTGCTTTCAATACAACATTGTATAAATCTTCATATTCTGGTAATATCCTACTAATATCAAAATCTCCGGCACGTTTATATGCCCCCATTTTAAATTGTGCTAATTTTTTATCGTCGGAAAGAATTTCTATTGCGTGTTTTGCCATGCCATCAACATCACCAACATCACTCATATAACCCGTAATGCCGTTTATGCATAATTCAGGTAACCCACCGGTGTTGCTGGAAATTACAGGAATTTTCATTGCCATAGCTTCGAGAGCCGCTAAGCCAAAACTTTCTGTTTCAGAGGGCAGAATAAATAAATCAGAAATAGAAAGCACTTCTTTTGGATCGGCAATTTTACCCAGCGAAATAATATCTCCGCAAGTATTTAACTCTCTGCAAAGTTTTTCTATAGTTCCTCTTTCGGGGCCATCGCCTACCAGAATTAATTTGCATGGCAATTTCTGACGTACTTTATCAAACACACGCAGTACATCTTCTACCCTTTTTACTTTACGGAAATTAGATACGTGTATCATTATTTTTTCTCCGCCCGGCGCGTAACGGTGTCGCTGACACTTGTCTCCGTCTATTTTGTATTCTTCTAAATTTATAAAATTAGGTATCACCAAAATTTCTTTTTGCAGTGCGAAAATAGTTTCGGTATCTTTCTTTAAACTTTCAGAAACAGATGTTATGGCATCACTGTTTTCGAGGGAATATTTAATGACGGGAAGGAAAGACGGGTCGCGCCCAACCAATGTTATATCTGTTCCGTGTAAGGTTGTGATAAAAGGAATATAAATATTTTTAGAGGCCAGTATGTTTTTTGCCATCAAGGCAGCAGAAGCATGCGGTATGGCGTAATGCACATGCAGTAAATCTAATTGCTCATATTTTACAACATCAACAATTTTGCTGGCTAAAGCCGATTCGTAGGGCTGATATTCAAACAGCGGGTAATCTGATACGGCTACTTCGTGATAAAAAATATTTTCGGTAAAATAACTTAAACGAAAAGGCTGACTATACGTAATAAAATGTATTTGATGTCCTTTTTTTGCCAAAGCCTTGCCAAGTTCTGTGGCTACAACTCCGCTTCCGCCATAAGTAGGGTAACAAACAATGCCAATTTTCATATTTTAATAATTTATTTTTTAATTGCAATATGGAATACGCCGGTTTGTGGTTTTATATTTAGAAAAGTAAATCTTTCTGCAAACACGGCTATTTCACCCCTTAATTTTTACCAAAAATACTTCTTTATTTCCTAAAACACTACCTAAAACCCTTTAGAGCATCTTTTTTTACCGATTAACAAAAAATTGGTATTAAATGTTTTACAGGTGTTTTTAATATCGGAAATTTTCTTATCTTCGGTAACGAATTTTTAAAACTTACCACAATGAAAAAATCATTTTTGTTGTTTTTTAGCACAGTTTTCTTGGCGCAAGGACTTCTTGCACAAAAAAGCACCAATCATTCAGAGGCTGAATTTGAAGCTTATAACCAGAAAAGGTTAAAAGAGGTAGAAGAGCAACATAGAATGGCAAAAACCTATTTTTCTCCAAGTTCATTTGAAGAAATGTATGAGGCGGCGGCAAAAAAGGCAAATGTCAGTACGGATGACAATAAAGCTTTTCATGACATGATAAGTGAGAAATATTTTAATTCCGACAAAACTACTATACTTCAAAAAATAAACAGAAATGAGTTAAATGATGCCAATGTTGGAGCCTATATTCAAAGTAAAATTAAAGAATACGCATCTTATTATCATGGGGCTTTTCTTCAAGGAAAAACATCTCTCTTAGAAGGCACTACTTCAAAAAACAATAGTGATGCTATGGGGACTTATTTGTCTCAAAAGTTTGCAAATACGAATGGAAATATGTCTGTTTCCTGCGGAAACATAGATTTTGATTTGGGAAGTTACTCAGGTTGGTTTGGTGCAAACTATAACATAAGTTCTGCTTTTAATTGTGCTCCGACTTATACCGGACCCGGAACAGGAACTCCAAACCCAATGCCTAATGCAGGGTTTAATTTCACTGCCATGAATGCAACGAATGATGAACATGGGCTTTGTAACGCCGGTGTTGATCCTGCTACTCCTGCACTAACAACTGTTTCTCCATTTACTGCAGGAGGTACATCCTGCCGATTAGGTAATACAACTGATGGCTGCGGCTCTTCTCAAATGTCGTTTAGCTTTACAGTATCTTCTTCAAATATTAATTTTACTTATGATTATGCAGCAATTCTGTATGATGGACATCCCGCAGGAGATGCTCCTAAAATTATAGTTGGAATGACTGATTTATCAACAGGTAATGCAATCATATCCTGCGCATCTTACAGTATTGATGCCACTCAGGCAGGTAATGCAGGTAGTGGTTACATATCTTTAGGCGGCGGTCTTTATTACAGACCTTGGTCGCAGGTATTTATTTCTCTAACAAGTTATATTGGAAAAAACGTACAGGTTAATTTACTTACCTCCGATTGCAATGGCGGTGCGCACAGAGGATATGCTTATTTTGATTTCCATTGCTCTCCTTTTTTCTTTACTCTGATTCCGAGTTCGGCTTGTACGGGTAACAACGCACAATTAATAGCCCCGGGCGGCGCATCTACTTATACATGGACTACTCTTGGCTCGGGTACTATTGTTAGTGGGGCAAACACACAAACTATTACCGTAAGCGCCAGTGGAGATTATCAGGTTACAATGACAGCCTTGGGTTCGGGTTGTACTTATACAATCGACACAACTATTACAGTGGGTACTCCTCCCGTTCCTAACGTGTCTTTTACAACAACACCCGTTTGCGCAGGTACAGCCATGCAATTTACAGATGTGTCGGTTGCAAACGGCGCCCCGCCATTTACGAGTTGGAACTGGAATTTTGGAAACGGAGGCTCCTCCACCTCCCAAAATCCATCCAACGTTTACATGACAGGCGGAACTTTTACAGTTAGTTTTACTGCTAACGATGGTTGCCCATATACCTATTCAACAACAGTCACAGTTTATCCCAACCCAACGGTTACAGCAACAGGCTCTGTCGTCTGTGATGGCGATCCACCGGTAACGTTAACGGCAAGCGGAGCTGTAACCTATACATGGAGTACCGGAGCTACAGGAGCTAACATTACAGTTATAGGTCCGTCTGCAACAACCAACTATACTGTTACAGGAAGTACCATAAATAGTTGTACGGCTATAGCAACAACTACACTTACAGTTAATCCCAGCCCAACGGTAACAGTTAACAACGCTACAATATGTAGTGGCACGGGACCTGTTACACTCACTGCGGGCGGAGCCGCCACATATACATGGGATACGGGTCCAACGGGTTCAACCATTTCTTTAAATCCTGCTGTGACAACAAATTATACAGTAACCGGATCTACAATTAACGGCTGTACAAATATTGCCACTACTTCAATAACCATTATTCCTAATCCTATTGTTAGTGTAAGTGGTTCTACTATATGTTTTGGTGTTACAGCTAATCTTAATGCATTAGGCGCAACTACTTATACATGGACAGGACCTTTTCTTGTGAGTAATACAGGGCCAAGTGTTACTGCCAACCCCACTACAACATCTTCCTATACTGTAATTGGCACAACAGCCACTTGTACTGCAACCGCTGTAGGAACTGTTACTGTTTTGCCTACTCCTTCCGTTTCTGTTGTTAACCAGGGGCCTTATTGCCCCGGAGACATTGTTCCTGCGCCTACCTTTACAAGTAATCCAATCGATCCGGCAACAACTTTCGTTTGGACAAATAATAACGTTGCAATAGGCTTAACGGGTAACGGTGGGGGTATTCCTCCCGGGTTTACTGCAAGTATAAATGGTACTTTGGCAATTATTACCGGTGTTGTTACAGTTACACCAACTTTAAATGGTTGTGTGGGTCCTCCGGCACCTTACACAATTACTATCAAGCCAACTCCTTTCGTTAATCATATTCCGGATGTTCAGTATTGTCCAAGCGTAAATACAGTGGGGGTAAACTTTACGGCCATACCTGCGGGGCCAACTACCTATACCTGGATTAATACAAATAGTGCCATTGGTCTTGCTTCTTCCGGTATAGGTAATGTACCTTCCTTTCTCACAGTAAATACAACAAACAATATTGTAACAGGTACTGTTCATGTGGTGCCAACTTTAAACGGTTGTGTTGGACCGGATTCCACTTTTTTAATAACTATAAACCCATTACCAAAACCGGGCTTTACTTATAGCAGGGCTTGTATAGGAGACATTACTCATTTTACAGATGAATCTACCATTGGTTCGGGAACAATTATACATTGGGGATGGGATTTTAATAGTGACGGAATATTTTTAGATGCCACTAATCCTAGTCCGCAAACAGCGCTTACACCTGCCGGCCCGCATAACATTGGTTTAACAGTTACTTCAAACAAAGGTTGTAAGAATCAGATTTACGAAATTGTTTATGTAAATCCTCCGCCTAATCCGATTTTTAAAGGCGATAACTTATTCGGTTGTCCTATTCATCCTTGTATTTTTACTGAAAGTTCAACTGTTCCTGCCCCATCAAATATTATCAGTTGGAGTTGGGATTTTGGAAACGGACAAACATCTTCTGCCCAATCTCCTACAATTGTAATGTATAATAACGTTTCTCCGGTTCAACTTGCTTTTTACAGCGTAACATTAACTATTAAAACCGATAGCGGTTGTACGGCAACTATTACCAAGCCTAATTATATTACAGTTTATCCGCAACCGCACGCAGGGTTTACTTGGGGGCCATCTGATGCCGATATACTTGATCCTACCATTCATTTCTACAACACATCAATTGGCGGCTCGGGTAATTTACCGCTGCATTATTATTTAGGCGATGTATTTATTGATCATTTTGATACAGCTAATTGGAGCAATCTTAATAACCCTATTCATACTTATAACAATCAGGTGCCGTATACGTATTACGTTACGCAGTGGGTAAAAAATATTTACGGTTGCAAAGATTCTATAACAGAGCCCGTAATTATAAATCCTGTATATACTTTTTATATACCCAATGCCTTTAGTCCTAACGGAGATGGAAAAAACGAAGGCTTTAAAGGAACCGGAATCGGTATTGATCCTAATACGTATGACATTTGGGTATTTGACCGTTGGGGAAACCAGATTTTTCATACCACAGATATGGAACAAACCTGGAACGGAACTGTTAATGAAGTTAAAGTGCAGGAAGATGTTTACGTTTGGAAAGTGCGGTTTAGTGATATGGGAGGAACCAAACACGAATATCATGGCCACGTTTCTTTAATAAAATAAACTTTAATTTATATTTCAATAAGTCCTCGTCAATTGGCGGGGACTTTTTGTTTTTGTACATTTGCCGCGATTGGCCACTATGTGGCATCTCATTTAATTAATCATTAAAAAATAAAATATATGTCTAGCGAAAAACCTTTAGTAGGAATTATAATGGGAAGCATAAGCGATCTTCCTATCATGCAAGCCGCCGCTGATGTATTGAAAAAATTTGGCGTTCTTTCTGAACTTGATGTTATATCGGCACACCGCACACCCGAAAAAGCTATAGCCTATTCTCAAAATGCAGTAAAAAACGGATTAAAAGTTATTATTGCCGGAGCTGGAGGAGCTGCACACCTTGCAGGAGTAATTGCAGCATGTACGCCATTACCTGTTATCGGAGTGCCTATCAAAGCAAGCATTTCATTGGATGGTTGGGATTCTCTTTTATCAATGGTCCAAATGCCAAGCGGAATACCCGTTGCATGTGTTGCAGTTGATGGAGCTCAAAACGCAGGTATCCTCGCAGCACAAATGATAGCTACAGGCGATAGCGCCCTGCTTCAAAAAATTGTTGATTTTAAAGAAGAACTGAAAGCAAAAGTAATTGCAGGTTCTGAAGAATTAAGAAAGAAACAAAAATAATGGAGTGGTTTAAACGTTGGTTTAACACAACTTACTACCATCTTTTGTACGGCAAGCGTAATGATGAAGAAGCCGCTTTTTTTCTTACCAATTTATTAAGTCAATTAAAATTACAACCACAAGCACGTTGTTGGGATTTAAATTGCGGCAAAGGAAGGCATGCTGTTTACCTTAACAAAAAAGGCTTTGAAGTAATTGGTACCGACCTCTCCGAAGAAAATATAAAATACGCATTACAAAGTGAAAACGAAAAACTTCATTTTTACAAGCACGATATGCGCGGCTTATTTTATGCAAATTATTTCGATGCTGTCTTTAACCTTTTCACCAGTTTCGGGTATTTTAAAAGTAAGCACGATGATGAAAAGGTTTTTCAATCAGTAGCAAATTCATTAAAGCCCGGCGGATTATTTGTGCTCGATTTTTTAAACGCCACCCGCGTTATTGAAAGCGCCTCTTGCGACGAAGAAAAAAAGATAGACGACATTTCTTTTCGTATCACAAAAAAAACTGAGAATAATTTTATTGTAAAAGAAATTAAAGTAACAGATAATGGTAAAGAGCATGTTTACACAGAAGAAGTAAGAGCCTTTACCCTACCCGATTTTGAAGCCCTTGCGCAAAAAGCAGGCTTAAAACTTAAAAATAAATTTGGCAATTATGCTATGCAACCATTTGATGAAAACTATTCTGAACGATTAATTCTTATTTTTGTAAAGTAGCTACGAATTACGAATAGAAAAAAATGACAACCTTTATTTACATAGCGCTTTTATCGCTGCCCATTTTATTGTCGGGCTTTACGATGTTTAAAATTAAACTGAGCGAAAATCGTTTAAAAATCATTCTTGCGTTTAGTGCAGCTTATTTATTAGCCTTATCTTTTTTACATTTAATTCCTGAAGTTTTTTCTGCACAATCATCAAAACAAGCCGGCTTATGGATTATGGCCGGATTTTTTATACAAGTATTATTAGAATTTTTTTCAAGTGGTATTGAGCACGGTCATGCACACATACATTCTGACGATCATAAAATTCCGTTTGTACTTTTATTCGGACTTTTCATTCACTCTTTTATAGAAGGCTTACCCCTTGCAGGTATTTTTAATGAAACGCAATCTAATTCTCTTGTTTCATTTTTAATGGGAATAACACTTCATAATATTCCTATTTCTATTGCATTTACCGGATTATTGTTACATCAACATATCTCGAAAAATAAAATTGCTTATTATTTAATTCTATTTTCCATAATGGCCCCCCTGGGTGCTTTAGGCGGACATCTTATTGAAAAAATCTATTCAGATATTACCCAACTCTCAACTATTTTTACAGCTTTGGTAATAGGAATTTTCTTGCACATATCTACAACCATTATTTTTGAAAGCAGCGAAAAAAATCACCGCTATCACATCAGCAAACTTTTAAGTATTTTAATGGGACTTGCTTTAGCGTATGTGCTAAGCAATTAAAAAATAATATCAAGTGAAAAAAGTATTAATCTTTTTAAACTTTAGAATTTTTATTTATGCTAGGCCTTAAACTTCCCACCGATCCGCGCTGGGTAAACATAGTAGAAAAAAACATCGAGGAGATTTTAACCGATCACGCTTGGTGCGAACAAAAAGCAGTCAGCAACTCTTTATCAATAGTAATTTCTTATCCCGAATATACAGCTTTGGTTGATGAAATGCTTGGCATTGCCAAAGAAGAACTTGCCCATTTTGAAATGGTGCACGAAAAAATTAAAGAACGCGGATTACTGCTTGGTAAAGAACGCAGAGATGAATATGTAAACGATTTGTATAGTTTTATGCGCAAAGGTTTTAAAAGAGAAATTGCATTAATAGACCGTTTGCTTTTCTCCGCTTTAATTGAAGCCCGCAGTTGCGAACGTTTTAAAATATTGAGCGAACAATTAAAAGATGAAGATTTAAAATCCTTTTACCGCGATTTGATGATTAGCGAAGCAACACATTATACAATGTTCCTTTCTTTTGCGCGAAAACATGCCGGACAAGAAGATGTGGATAAACGTTGGCAGGAGTGGCTTGAATTTGAGGCTAAAATCATTGGCAAATACGGCAAAAAGGAAACCATGCACGGTTAAAAAAAGTAGGCAGTAGCAGTGGGCAGTTAACAGCCAAAAAAGTAAGAGTTAAGAAAAAACAGTTATGACAAAAATATTTTTACATAAGGGGAAAGAAATTTCTTTCCTCCGTTTTCACCCCTGGATATTTTCGGGAGCAATAAAAGTAATTGAGGGCGTTGTGGCAGAAGGAGATTTAGTTGAAATTTTTACAGCCGATAAAAAATTTGTCGGTATTGGCCATTATCAACAAGGCAGTATTTCTATTCGCATTCTCAGCTTTGAACAAGAAATAATCGACGCTGCTTTCTGGAAAAATAAAATTCAAAAGGCTTTTAATTATCGCCATTTTCTTAGACTGACAACTAACCCCGAAACAAATGTGTATCGTTTAGTATTTGCTGAAGGCGATGGTTTGCCCGGTTTAATAATTGATTATTACAATCACCACATCGTTATACAATGTCATGGTATCGGCATGCACAAAAGCATCATGCAAATTACGCAGGCATTGAAAGAAGTTTACGGTAACTCAATCGAAACTATCTATGATAAAAGCAAAGAAACACTGCCAAAAAATTACGCTGCAACTGTAGAAAATAAATTTATTCTTGGAAATACAGGCAATACAATCGTAAAGGAATACGGGCACCAGTTTTATATTGATTGGGAAAAGGGACAAAAAACAGGTTTCTTTATTGATCAACGCGAAAATCGAAAATTACTTTCTCACTATTCAAAAGATAAAAAAATATTAAATACCTTCTGTTATACAGGTGGCTTTTCGGTTTACGCCGGCGCTGCGGGAGCTTCTTTAATTCATTCTGTTGATTCCTCTGCCCCTGCTATGGAAATGACAGAAAAAAACATGCAGCTCAATAAGCTGACTAACTATGAAAATTTTTGTCAAGACACTTTTGATTTTTTGGAAGATAAAAAATATGAATACGATGTTATTATTCTCGACCCGCCTGCTTTTGCAAAAAACAGAGATGCAAAACACAATGCAGTAAACGGATATAAAAACCTAAACGCGGCTGCCTTAAAACAAATTAAAAGTGGCGGAATACTTTTTACCTTTTCCTGCTCGGGAGTAATTGATAAAAATTTATTTTTTAACACCATTAACGCTGCCGCTTTCGAATCAAAACGTAAAACCAAAATATTGCATTATCTGCAGCAACCACCGGATCATCCTCTAACCCCTAACTTCCCCGAAGGCGAATATTTAAAAGGATTGGTGCTGTATGTCGAATAAATTTCAGCAAACACTATGAAAGGCCTTTTAACGTTTTTTACAAATTGAACTTAGCTATTTCTTAATAGCTTATGTATCTTTATAATAGAATGAAAAAGTTTTATTACATATTTATTTTCTCTTTATTGATTTTTCAAAATTCTTTTGCATTAGAATCAAGTAACCCTTCCAAAAAAGACACAACGAAAAATACCGGCATTATTTTTTCTGTGGGCGGTGGAATGATTTACACTAGCCTTAATTTCTTTAAAAATTACCAAGAAGAAACGTATTACAGAGGAGGTGGCGGAAGAATAATGATGCAGCTTAGCGATCGTTTTCGTATTTCGGCTAATATTGAGCAGGTTAAATCAATTAACATACAGCCCATTTGGCTCAATGTAAACAATATCTTTTATGACTTAGATGCGCATTTTCTTATGCATTTTGCAGACGGAAAAAGTATTGCTTATTTCATTATGGGTGCATCTGCACAATACTGGAAAGGTTTTTATACAGGTATACATGACCTTAATTCATGGAAATTAAACACACCCCCTAACAGTAATTACCAAGCCCTGTATTATGGCGCAACACTGGGCATGGGAGCCGAGGTCAAAATTGCAGGCCCTTTAAGTATTTACGGCGAGTTCCGTTTCAGAATTAGTAAAACAGATGTTGGTACAGGATTAAACGATGTATTATATAGTGCAGGATTAAAAATAAATCTCCCCACATTAAAGCCAAAAACGGGTAAGCACCACTCCATTTTAAAATTTCGCGACAAATACCATTGGTTCTAAGTTTTTATTATCTTTATCTTGTACTTGTCTGCCGGAAGAACGCATCTTTCGTTAAGTAGGCAGAACAGATTTAGGTATTAAATGATGGACAAGAAATATAAATTTAAGAGTCTGAATATTTATTCGTCAGATGAATGGATGGCCAATGCCACAAAACGCTACCGCACAGTATTTGAAAAAACAGAAACCACTTACGTACGCGTAGAACTTGCTTTTTACAATAAATTATTTGACGAAGAAGACTGGGATTGCAAAGTAGAATTAAAATGTATTCAATTTGAAGGAGCTAAAAAAACAGAATTGTGCAGCCTTATTTCATCAAACAAAATAAGTAAAGAAGAAAATATTTTTTATGTACGCGATGGTTGGGGTAACGCACAAGCCGGCAATTTCTGGAAAAAAGGTCATTACCAATGGGAAGCCTATATAGACGGGCAATTGGCAGGTGAACATGTTTTTTATGTAAATGATGTGGGACTTGTACAGCGCGGGCAAAATCCTTATTTCGCAATAAATTATATTAAGTTGCATTGCGGTTCGGCAGAGGGATGGAAACTTGAGAAAGACAAAAGAAAATACCTTGTACAAATAAATGGCAAAGGCACCCAATACATTTGGTTAGAGATGGATATTAAAAATCTTACCCAACTTGATTACCATTACGAATTGTTTTTTAATTATTACGATGATGCCGGTCAGCACAAAGCACAAACTTCGCGAGCGGGTTTTATAGATGCTAATCGTAAAGATTATTGCTACACTTTTGATGTGGGTTGGGGACATGATACTCCCGGCTCCTGGGCAGATGATAAATACACCTTAGAGGTTGTGTTTATGGATGTTTTAGTTGGCGCAGTAAACTTTGATTGTGGTGCCGAAGAAATTGAGGGCGCTCCCGAATTGATAAGCACTCACAACCAGGCATTAGCTATGGCTAACAATACAGGCGGGAAAGTATCCGGCACAACTGAAAATCCGGTAGATGAAAAAACCTTAGAACAACTTTTAGAAGAATTAAATAAACTCATCGGCTTAGATAGCGTTAAGAAAAGTATTCAGGAAAATATTACTTACTTAAACTTTAGTAAACTCAGAAAAGAAAAAGGCTTTCATGATACATCCGGCTTAAACCTGCACGGTGTTTTTACGGGTAATCCCGGAACGGGAAAAACTACCATTGTAAAAATGCTTGGAAAGATTTATAAAAAAATGGGGCTCCTATCAAAGGGACATGTAATAGAGGCAGACAGGGCAACACTTATAGGAGAATTTATTGGGCAAACTGCGCCTAAAACAAAAAAATCTATTGATCAGGCACGCGGTGGAATTTTATTTATTGATGAAGCTTACGCACTTGCACGTGGCGATGATGACAGCAAAGATTTTGGAAAAGAAGCGATTGAAGTTCTTTTAAAGGAAATGAGTGATGGCGTGGGTGATATTGCAATTATTTGCGCCGGCTATCCAAAGCAAATGGAAATTTTTATTGATTCAAACCCCGGTTTAAAATCCCGCTTCTCTAATTATTTTCATTTTGATGATTATCTCCCTGAAGAACTTTTTGCTATTGCCCAATTAGCTGCTCAACAAAAAGAAGTCATTTTTTCATTAGAGACAGAAAATTTTCTCCGCGAACAATTAATTGATGTTTACCGCAAACGCGATGAATCTTTTGGCAATGCCCGTTACGTAAATGCTGTGGTTGACGAATCGAAAATGAATTTAGGCTCGCGTATTATGAAACATCCCGATTTGGCTAATCTTACCAATGAAGATTTGCAGACCGTTATACTGGACGATATAAAATCAATTTTCACACAAGCAGCCGGAAAAAAACTGCACCTAAAAATTAACGATAAACATTTAGCAAGCGCACTTGCAGAACTGAATGAACTTACCGGACTTGATAATATTAAACAGGAAATAAGCGAACTAGTGAAACTTATTAAGTTTTATAATGAAACAGGTAAAGATGTTATAAATAAATTTTCTTTGCACTCTATCTTTACCGGAAATCCGGGAACAGGTAAAACTACGGTAGCTCGTATAGTTGCCAATATTTATAAATCGCTTGGTATAATAGAGCGCGGCCATTTAGTTGAGGCCGACAGAGAAGGTCTTGTTGCAGGTTATGTTGGACAAACAGCTGTTAAAACGAGAGAAATTATTGACCACGCTATGGGTGGAGTTTTATTTATAGACGAAGCTTATGCATTAAGCGAAGGTGGCAATAATGATTTTGGAAAAGAAGCAATAGAAGTTTTATTAAAGCGCATGGAAGACGAACGCGGAAAATTTGCCGTAATAGCTGCAGGTTATTCTGAAAATATGAATCAGTTTATTGAAATGAATCCCGGACTTAAATCAAGGTTTGATAAAGTTTTTAAGTTTAATGATTATACGCCCGAGCAACTTTGGGAGATTGCCGTTTCATTACTTAAAAAAGAAAGCTTGGCACCCGATGATGCTGCAACGGCACATTTAAAAGGCCACTTCAATTTCTTATATGAAAACCGGGATAAATATTTTGGCAATGCCCGAACTGTACGACAAATTATTAGCGATGCCGTTAAACACCAAAATTTACGCATGGCTTCTTTAACAGCCGCAGAACGCAGTACAAAAGATTTAGAAACACTTACCCTTACCGATGTTAAGCATTTAGCAAATACAAAACAGGAAGACGGCAAGCCCAGACTTGGATTTAGATTAGGTGGGAGTTGATACGCTAATCATTTCAAAATAATAAAACCAACCAATTAATTACACCTGATGCAAAAAACGATTTCATTATTTTTTTTACTCATTTCCTTTACAATTTTTTCTCAGAATGAGTTTACGTTACCCGCCGACATCAATCCTAAATTTAATTTTATCAAAACTTACGACAGTTTGGTAAAGCTGGTTCCAAAAAACATTACCTCAGCCGAATGGAAAACCTTTTGTATTGATATTACTTATAACATTCAAATTAATTACGACAAAAATTATTTTTACACAAATTGGGATGAGGCTTCTGCTTATTTAACGAAAGTAATGAAACAAGTATGTCGATTTGACATAAGCGATAAATTTAATGATGTAGAAGTATATATTTTAAAAGATGAAGATATAAATGCCTCTGCTTTACCGAATGGAAAAATATTTATTAATTCAGGCCTATTAGCCAATTTTGAAAATGAAGCTGCTTTAGCTGAAGTGTTGGGTCACGAATATGCTCATTACAGATTTAATCACGCCTTAGAAAACTTAACTGATTATTACAAAACGCATAAACAGTATAAAGCAGATAAAAAACTTATTCATTATGCAGATTTCTTTGCAAGAAGACGCCTTAATGAAACGGAGGCCGATAATTTAGGTTTTATGCTAAGTGGAAAAGCAGGATATGATATTAAAAATGGAATTGTAAATATACAGGTCTTTGATACGGAAGAAAAATTATATAAGTCTTCGTATAGTTTTTCATCGCTTAAGCATGAAATATATGTTGATCCTCAAAAAGATTGGGTATTAAAACCAGATTCGATGGATTATTACTTTTCTACACATCCAACAAATTCTGAAAGAAAAAAAGCCTTATTGGCTCTTGCACCAATTTTTAAATCAAATACTAAAAAGTATATTATCGACTCTGTTTTATTTCATAAAATACAGGATAAAGCTAGAAATGAAGTGTTGCTAACCACTTTTACCAGGGCTGATTACCAGGAATGCCTGAGAAATGCTTTTCGGTTTTATTTATTAGACACTACAAATAATAATTATCTCTATTATTTAACTGAGTCTATCCGTCGTTTTATGTATATAAATCCTGCATTAAAAGATAAAGGTTTTATCATGCATGATTCAAAAGATCCCGCTTTTAAAGAAGGGAAATACGGAGTACTAAGAAATATCAGTGTATTTATTAATGACACAGTTCAGTATCAAAAAGTAAAATCAAATCCTTTAGTTAAAAATCTATACAGACCCTTTGATTCTTACAATCAAGCGTATAAATACTTTCTTAAAAAATGTAAACAGCGAAATCTTGATGAAATTTATTTATCTGAAGCTTTGTATTATTTATGGCTTAATAATAAAGCAAAATGTGACAGCGCACTCACTTCTTATTTAAAGAAAGAGAATTGCGCAAATAGAAGGTTTGCTCAAAAACTTTTAACGAATGAGTTATTTAAAGAATCTTCCGGATCGCATTTATTTTTGATTGACAATACAGAATATTATAATTCAGTAGAAGGCATGGCTGAGTATAATTATTATTTGGCCTGGCAAGACTTTAAAAATAACGAAGAGATTAAAAAAGAAATTTCTCAAGCGTTGGAAAACACAAAGCCAATTGTTTTATCAGATTATGTAAGAGAAAGTAATAAAAATACTTACGATCAATATATTTATATTGTTAATCAGGTGAAGAGCTTAAAAACAGACGAAGAGCACGAACAAATGATACGTCCCAATCAGGGCGTTGCTTATTGGGAAAATATGGCCAAAGTAGAACCTGAAAACGAGGAAATTTTATTGCGACAAAAAAAATTATTCATTTTATGTCCGGAGCTTTATACAATTTTAAAAAAAGAACAAGTAAAGGACATCTGTCTTATAGATTTTTATAATTATAAAGCTGTAATTAGTTTTAATATTTATAACGCGAGATATTTGAATCCGTTTATAAATGAAATGCAAATTGTTGAAAAGGAGCCGGAACTTTTCAAATTAAAAGAAAGCTACCCGAAAATGTTGGGTAAAATAATTAAAAAGTTTTATAAATCGCATTGAGGTTTTCTAAATATAATTCAGTCACAAAGTCCTATATTTTACAAATAGACAAATATAAATAAGCAAGTTATATATTTACCCGGCTTAAATGGATTAAGAGCAATTGCCTCAATGGCAGTTGTTCTTTTTCATAGTACAATTGCTTTAAATGAATTTAATTTAGATCCCTTTATATTGGGGTCGCTACGTGATGGCCAACCCCGCGGATTAGACCTTGCCGGATACGGAGTGAGCATTTTTTTTGTAGTAAGCGGGTTTTTAATTACCTATTTACTTCAAACTGAAAAAAAAATTCAACCGATTGACGTTAAAAAATTCTATCTGAGAAGAATTCTTAGAATTTGGCCCTTGTACTATTTGTACTTGGTATTGATTGTAATTATCATGCTAATTATGGGGCTTCAATTGAATGTACAACCGTTATTTTTCTATGTTTTTTTTGCGGCAAATGTTCCGTTTATTTTAGGCAATGGGATACCACTTTTATCACATTATTGGTCATTAGGTGTAGAAGAACAATTTTATTTACTTTGGCCATGGGTAAATAAAAAAGTTATGTCATTGGTTTTACCACTTATTGCATTAATTTTTATTTTAATAGGAGCAAAAATCACACTTCATTATTATTTCCCCGACTCCTTAATAGAATCAGTCATCTATATCACAAGATTTCATTGCATGATGATTGGAGCACTTGGAGCCGTTCTATACCAGCAAAACAACAAATTATTTTTACAGGCTGTAGACAATAAATTTATGCAACTTATTTGCTGGGGCATATTAATTTTAGTTGCAGTAAATAAATTTCACATTGCTTCTGTAATTGACAATGAAATTATATCGTTTGTGGCTATGTTTATTGTAATTGGTCAAGTCAATACAAAAAACAGGGTTGTTAATTTAGAATTAAATGTATTAGATTTTTTAGGAAAAATATCCTACGGTATTTATGTAATACATCCGCTGGTAATTTTTCTGTTTGCTAAGGCATTAAAAGGAGTACAAATTAATTTATCTTACAAGTATATACTGGTTTATTTTTGTATTTTAAGTACAACTGTTTTGTTTTCCTACCTTTCCTATAAATATTTTGAAAAGTATTTTCTTAATCTGAAAAAGAAATTTACGGTAGTACGTAGTTCAGACACAAAAAACTAACCGGTATAGGCAGGGAATTTAAAACTGGAACTTAAAAATAATCGTTCCTTTCTGAGAATCAAATTTATCAGACGCAGAAAACTTAGCTTGCAGAGCTGCTTGCCTGGCTTTAGATTTTAAAATAGCACTTGATGTATTAGTTCCTTTACCTGTTGGATCGGCCTCTGTTACATTACCTTGCTTGTCAACCATAATTACAACTACAACAATCCCCTCTTCTTTACTATCTGTTACTTTCGGTGGCGGAGATAACATTTTTCTACCCGACAATCCAAAACCTGTTCCTCCGGGTCCCGGGCCTTTACCATCACCGTTATCTGTCCCGTCTCCATGTCCATGACCGCCCTTGCCATCCGTATTTGGGTTTCCATCCGGACTTCCCTCATTACCTGCATTGCCCGAGTTACCATCTCCGCCTGTTTGTCCGGTTTTATTTTTATTGTGTGTATATGCATTTAAAATATTGTTCGCGCTGTTATCTTCCTTCTTTAATTCTTCTTTGGTTTTGGTTTGCGTAATAACAGTAGTGTTATTTTTTATTTTAGGGTTATCATTTTTTTCAAGAATAGCTTCTCCGTTTACAAAATTATCTTCGCTTGCACTTTTATTTTCTGATTTAGGGGTTGCGGCATTTTCAACTACAACACTTGTTACTTCTCCAATACCGGAGCCTTCTACATTTCCTGTACCTTCATTGTAAATACCAAAGTTTAGTTCTTCTCCCCCACCTCCAGCCATTTCAGGAAATGGTGGTAAGGGCGTAATAATTTTTATCAGCAATAAAATTAAAAACAAAACGACCGTAATAAACAAAGTTACTATAGCTGCGATTATTCTATCTTTCTTTTCTTTTTCTTGCTGTGCTGCTATCATGAAATTCTTGTTTCTCGACTACGCTCGAAATGACATAAATTTAACTGCCGTGTGTTGGTTTAGTAGCTAAAATTGGTTTACACTTTAACCTATCACATATCTGTAAAATATCCACTTCGTCCTGGATTGATAAATCTTTATCTAAATGCATTACTAAAGTCGGTTCTGTCATTCCCTTAACTTTTTCTGCAATTACACTTTCCATATCGTTTAAAGACACTTCATGGTTATCTACAAAGTACTTTCTATCCTTAGTAACGGCTAAATGCACAGGTTTATTGTTTTTAGTAATATCACTTTTTGGTTTAGAACTCGCCAGATTTACTTTTATGGTATTCGGACTAACCATTGTGGCTAATATCAAAAAGAACAATAAAAGAAAGAACATGATATCGTTTAACGAATCTGTACTTACTTCTGCTTCTCTATGTCCGCGACGTATGCTTGAGCCTCTCATGTTTCTATTTGTTGATTTGTTTGTTTTTTGAGTTATAGATTAATCAATAACTCATTAATTCTATAACTCTAACTAATTAAGACGGTTCGTTTAACACGTCAAAAAATCTCATTTTCGTTTCTTCCATACGACGCGCTAACTTATCAATCATACTGTTCATTAAGTGATACGCAACGAAAGCAAATACTCCCACTACTAATCCGGATGCAGAACTTATCATTTTTTCATAAAGTCCGGTCGAAATAGTGCTGATTTCAACCGTTCCTGCCAAGGATATATTGTAAAATATTTTTACAACCCCTATTATTGTTCCTATAAATCCAAACATTGGAGCAATACGACCTGTAATGTTTAAGATATTAAGGTGCTTCTCTAAGTTGCCTAATTGTACACTTGCAGCTTCATTCATTGCTTCACGAATCTCTGCAACAGGTTGTCCGATACGGCTTACACCTTTTTCCAACATGGCGCCTTCCGGAGATGATTGTCCGATACAAAGCGAACGGGCAGCCTGTACGTTTCCTTGCTTTATTAATCCTTGCAGACTATCCATTAGTCCTGCATTTCTTTTCGATGCTTTGCTGATGATAATTAATCTTTCAAACAAAACATATATACTTGCTACAAGAAGTAAAGCCAAAGGATAAATCATAAGCCCTCCATTGCCAATCATTGAGAGTAAAGAAAAGCTGTCTTCGGTAGGCGCTACCGGACCTACGGCTACTGTACTTGTTGCAACTTTACTTAAAGTATCAGCTGCTGCTACCAACGAACCCGTTACCGGAGCACTAACTATTTGTAATAAAAGCATGGTTAAATATTTGTGCTAAGGTAGTTTAACGTAAAATGCGCTTCTTTGTTGTAAAGAAGAGTTTTTAAACACAGAGGTGTTAACGGATTTGTGGGCGTGCCCCCGAATAATATTTTGCATTTCAAAGTAAAGATTCCTCGGGGCCGGGCTTTACGCTGCAAGTCCTCGCCGCACTTTGTTATATCAAAAAAAATAAAATCCTTCCGCGTCTGTGGGCTTTACGCTGCAATCCCTCACGCAAAACAACATAACTTGATTACCGTGCTTTCAATAAAATAAAAAAAGCCCTACCGTTAGTAACGATAGGGCTCGTTTACAAATGTAAATTTTTATTTAGCGGTCTTAATCAAATCACTCATTTTTTGCGCTTTTTCGGGTTGATTAGTCATTAAATAAAGTTTGCGCAAAGGAACCATAATAAGTTTATCGCCGGGATGCATATTTAAAGCTGTTTCTAATGGAGGAATTGCTTTATTAAATTTCTCGGTAGCGGCAGTTTCACATTCTTTCATTTTTGTTGCTTGTTTTATTAAATCATCACAACGTCTAAGAGCAACGCCGCCCCAATTATTGTAAAGAGCGCCCAGATTAAAAAACGCATCTGAATTTTTTAGATCAAGCTCTGTTGATTTTTTATAATTATCTTCAGCTTTAAGCATTAACTCTTCAAAATTCTTTGGCTTGTCTTTTTCTTTTCCGGCAGCGTCCTTTGGATTTGCCTGCTTATCATAAATATTTCCAAGAACCAAATAAAGCACGCCGTTCTTTGGATCTTTTTCTATTGCTTTGGTTAAATTCGCAATGGCTTCAACATCTTTTCCTTTTTGTAAAAAATTTTCCGTCTCTCTGTTCATTAAATTTAAATCATTGGGGAAGGCAAGGCGTCCGTCTTTAAGTGTTTGTAAAGCGCCTGCTGTATCTGCCAAATTCAATTTTACATCATACAGACTATTGTAAGTATAAGCATTAGCCACTTTTTCAGTAATCATCATTTGATCGTAATATTTTATTTTTTCAGAATCTTTAGCTTTTTGTGCGCAAACCAAAGAATTGATTAAAGAGGCTGTATCTTTTTTACCCATCATTTTTGTGGTTTCGTAGGAAAGTTCAAAAAAGGACATTGCTTCTTTGTATTTGACTTTAGCTTCGGGAGTTTTTCCTCCCTTTTCCAAATCATAACCGGCATTGTATTTACCTACTGCCAGATTATTTATATCGCCCATCATTTGCATACCCACAACAGCATATTCCTGCTGATACGTTTTATCTTTATCAAGTTTAACTGCTTTGTCCATTGACTTTCCGGCTTCTTCATAATCTACCGTAGAAACATTACCATAGGCCTTTGTCAGTCTTTCGTTTTTATCTTTAATATCTGCCACTTTTTTTTCTTCTTGTTCTAAAGCATTTTTAAACAAATAATAATAAATTTCTGTGCGATACACCCAGGTTTTTGTTTTCTCTTTAGTGTCTTCGTGGTTAGAAGCTAAATCTATTGCTTCTTTGGCTTTCATTAAAGACGTTACATCTTTGCTGGTTTCGTAATCGCTAAGATTACGAAAGGCAGTTTGAACTTTTGCGCTTTGGGCAAATACAAGCGTTGGTAAGCAAAGAATAAAAAATACTTTCTTAATCATATTATTTGTTTTATGGTTTTATACTTAATCAATTATTCCGCCAATTAATAATAATCCTTATTCGGGGTTAGTATTCTCAGGTGTTTGAGGAACTTCCGGTGTTGGATTTTCAATTCCATCAATTACTCCTTCTACTTCATCCTCATGATCAACTTTAGTTACCGCTGCAATTTCATCACCATCATCGATGTTAATTAAACGTACACCTTGTGTAGCGCGTCCCATTACACGCAGAGCACTTACGGCCATACGTATGGTAATACCTCCTTTGGTAATAATCATTAAATCATTGGCATCGGTTACTGATTTAATCGCGACTAAGTTTCCGGTTTTATCGGTAACGTTAATCGTTTTTACTCCTTTACCTCCACGATTTGTTATGCGATACTCTTCAATATCACTTCGCTTGCCATATCCTTTTTCTGAAACGACAAGCACGTTAGCAGTCATGTCGTTTAGACAAATCATACCAATGACTTCATTTTTTGTACCTTCTTCATCATTCAAATCTATTCCTCTTACACCTGAGGCGTTTCTACCCATCGGGCGGACTTTTGCTTCGTTAAAGCGACAAACTTTACCAAATTTTGTAGCCAACATTATTTCATTAGTGCCGTTTGTAAGAGCTGCTTCTAATAATTCATCTCCTTCGCGAATGGTTATGGCGTTGATACCACCTAAACGCGGACGAGAATATGCTTCAAGCGTAGTTTTTTTAATGATACCTTCTTTGGTACAGAGAATAATAAAGTTGTTGTTAATGTATTCTTCTTTTTCAAGAGATTCTACATTTATATATGCCACTACTTTATCATCGTTAGGGATGCTTAAAATATTTTGAATAGCGCGTCCTTTACTTTGTTTGTTTCCTTCAGGTAATTCGTAGGTTTTTAACCAGAAACATCTTCCTTGTTTGGTAAACAACAAAATATAATTGTGTGTATTGGCAACAAACATGTGTTCAATAAAATCTTCATCGCGTGTAGATGAGCCACGTGAACCGCGTCCGCCACGATTTTGCGCTTTATACTCTGTAAGTGAAGTGCGTTTAATATATCCTAAGTGAGAAATAGTAACAACCACATCTTCTGAAGCTATCATGTCTTCCATACGAATATCATCGCCGCTGTAAACTATTTCTGTTCTGCGTGCATCGCCGTATTTTTCTTTTATTTCAAGTAATTCATCTTTAATAATTTTAAAACGAAGAACTTCATCACTCAAAATATTTTTAAGAAAATCAATATGTTTCATTAACTCATCGTACTCGGCAATTAATTTATCAATTTCAAGTCCGGTAAGTGCACGTAAACGCATATCTAAAATTGCGCGTGACTGTATTTCAGACAGCGTAAATTTAACCATCAGTTCTTCGCGAGCGTTATCCGGTGTTTCGCTTTCGCGGATAACTTTAATTACCGCTTCAATGTTGTTGATGGCAATAATTAATCCGGCTAAAATATGCGCGCGTTTTTCTGCTTGTGCTAAATCAAATTTAGTACGACGCACTACTACCTCATGTCTAAATTCAATAAAATGATGAATCATGTCTCTCAGATTCAACATCATTGGGCGACCGTTGACCAGCGCAATGTTATTTACTGAAAAAGAAGTTTGTAACGGTGAATGCTTGTATAAATTATTTAATACAACATTAGAAATTGCATCACGTTTTAAATCATAAACAATACGCATGCCGTCGCGATCACTCTCATCGCGTATACCGCTTATGCCTTCAATTTTTTTCTCTTCGCAAAGTTCCCATTGGCGTTTTATCATTTCAGCTTTATTCAGCTGATACGGAATTTCGTTTACAACAATACGCTCGCGGTCTTTTGCAGTTTCAATGATGGCTTTACCTCGTAATACAATTCTGCCGCGTCCGGTTTCAAGCGCATCTTTTACACCTGCATATCCGTAAATAATTCCTCCGGTTGGAAAATCGGGGGCTTTTACAAATTGCATTAAACCGGCTATGTCAATATTCCTGTCATCAACATAAGCACAGCAAGCATCAATAATTTCTGTCAGATTATGTGGTGCCATATTGGTAGCCATACCAACAGCAATACCTGACGCGCCGTTAATTAATAAATTCGGAATTTTAGAGGGCATTACAGTAGGCTCTGTAAGAGAGTCATCGAAATTCGGGCGAAAATCAACTGTATCTTTTTCTAAATCTGCCAATAACTCTTCGGCAATCTTTCTTAGACGTGCTTCGGTGTAACGCATGGCCGCCGGTGGATCTCCGTCCATCGAACCGTAGTTTCCTTGTCCGTCAACCAAAGGATAGCGCAAACTCCAATCTTGTGCCATACGAACCATTGTATCGTATACAGAAGAATCTCCATGCGGGTGATACTTACCTAAAACCTCCCCTACTATACGGGCAGATTTTTTATACGGACGATTGTGCAGTACGCCCAAATCGAGCATGCCATATAAAACACGGCGGTGTACAGGCTTTAAACCATCTCTTACATCAGGTAAGGCACGCGATACAATAACCGACATCGAATAATCGATGTAAGCTGTTTTCATTTCGTCTTCAATGTTAATTGGAATAATTTTTTCTCCGCCTGCCATAATTTATTTAAGATTTCTTTGTTTTTTAATGTTCAGTTTTTGTCGGTTTTTAATGCAATTCTGTCATGCCCTGAAAACGCCGTTTCTCTATGTTAAAATGCAATTAATTTTTCGCTTGTAAAACGTTCGAAAATACCGAAAAATAAGGCATTACGGGAGTCTACTTATTAACATTTTTTATGTTGAAAAATACTGCCAAAACAGGTGTTTTAAAGACATTTGCCCATTACTTTTGAAAGTGGCATAAAATCTGTAACTTAGTACTACGTAAAAGATAAATATTATGGAAGCAAAATTCTCTCCCCGCGTAAAAGAAGTGATAAATCACTCTCGTGAAGAAGCTCTTCGTTTGGGACACGATTATATTGGTTTAGAGCATTTAATGTTAGGTATGATTCGCGATGGCGATGGGCTTGGATTAAAACTGCTTAAAAACATGAACGTAAATACCGCCGAACTTCGTAAAAATATTGAAACATCAATATCCGTTCCAACCCGCAAAGTTGGCAATTTAGCAAATATCCCATTGCTAAAACAAGCTGAACGAGCTTTGAAACTTACTTACCTTGAAGCAAAAGCATTTAAATCAAATGAAATTGGTACAGAGCATTTGTTGTTGTGTATTTTAAAGGATAGCGATAATGTTGCAACAAAAGCATTAATGCGTTTCGGGGTTGATTACGATGCGTGCAAAGCAGAATTGGAAGAGTATTTAAAAAACCCAACCAAAATGGAAGGTCCGAATCCGGCGGATGACGATGATGATGGAGATACCGGAAATTTTGGCGCTGCAGGCAGCAGTGCTCAACAAAAAAAACAAGGCGAAAATAAAAGCAAAACTCCTGTACTCGATAATTTCGGAAGAGATTTAACTAAAATGGCAGAGGACGGAAAACTTGATCCTATTGTTGGTCGCGAAAAAGAAATTGAACGTGTGTCGCAAATATTATCTCGTCGTAAAAAAAATAATCCAATTCTCATTGGAGAACCGGGTGTTGGTAAATCTGCTATTGCAGAAGGATTAGCCTTGCGAATTGTACAACGTAAAGTATCGCGTGTATTGTTTAACAAACGCGTTGTTACTTTAGATTTAGCTTCATTAGTTGCCGGTACAAAATACCGCGGACAGTTTGAAGAGCGAATGAAAGCGGTGATGAACGAATTAGAAAAATCGCCTGATGTAATTTTATTTATAGATGAGATTCATACTATTATTGGTGCAGGTGGCGCAAGCGGCTCTCTCGATGCAAGTAATATGTTCAAGCCTGCATTAGCCCGTGGAGAAATACAATGTATCGGTGCTACTACATTAGATGAGTATCGTCAGTACATAGAAAAAGACGGAGCGCTTGAGCGTCGTTTTCAAAAAGTATTGGTAGAGCCTGCCACTGCAGAAGAAACTTTACAGATATTAATAAATATTAAATCAAAATACGAAGAACATCATAACGTAGTGTATACCCCGGAAGCATTAAAAGCTTGCGTGGCTTTAACACAGCGTTATATTTCAGATCGCCATTTACCCGATAAAGCCATTGACGCACTTGACGAATCTGGTTCGCGCGTGCATATTACAAATATCAATGTCCCAAAAAATGTTTTAGAAATAGAACAAAAAATAGAAGATATTAAAGATCAAAAAAATCAAGTTGTTCGTAATCAAAAATACGAAGAGGCTGCTAAACTGCGCGACGTTGAAAAACAATTATTAGCGCAATTAGAAGTTGCTAAAAAAGCCTGGGAAGATGAAACCAAAAACAACCGCGTTACGGTTACAGAAGAAAATGTAGCCGAAGTTGTTGCTATGATGACGGGTGTTCCTGTTCAGCGTGTTTCACAAAACGAAACAAGCAAACTTATTTCAATGGGCGATGAGCTTAAGGGAAAAGTAATTGGGCAAGATGAAGCAGTAAAAAAAGTAGTAAAAGCTATTCAGCGTAACCGTGCCGGATTAAAAGATCCCAATAAACCAATTGGCTCATTTATTTTCTTGGGTCCAACCGGTGTTGGTAAAACACAATTAGCAAAAGTATTATCAAAATATTTATTTGATAACGATGATGCCTTGATTCGTATTGACATGAGTGAGTATATGGAAAAATTTGCCGTTACACGTTTAATTGGTGCGCCTCCAGGATATGTTGGTTATGAAGAAGGCGGACAGCTTACCGAAAAAGTTCGTCGCAGACCTTATGCCGTTGTTTTACTTGACGAGATTGAAAAAGCACATCCGGATGTATTCAACATGTTGCTGCAAGTATTGGATGACGGAATTTTAACTGACAGCCTTGGTCGTAAGATAGATTTCAAAAATACGATTGTTATTATGACCTCCAACATTGGCTCACGCCAGTTAAAGGATTTCGGACAGGGTGTAGGTTTTGGTACACAAGCAAAAACAGATAATGTAGAAGAGAACTCAAAAGGTGTAATAGAGAATGCACTTAAAAAAGCTTTTGCTCCCGAATTTTTAAATCGTATTGATGATGTTGTGATGTTTAATGCGCTTAGCAAAGATGATATTCATAAAATTATTGATATTGAATTGAAAAGTCTTTATAGTCGTATTAATAATTTAGGGTACCAGATTACACTTACGGATGCTGCTAAAGATTATATTGAAGAAAAAGGGTACGACCCTCAGTATGGTGCGCGTCCGCTAAAACGTGCCATTCAAAAATACGTTGAAGATCCGTTGGCCGAAGAAATCATTAAAACACCAATCAGCGAAGGCGACATCATTCAGATTGATTATGATAAAGCAAAAAATGAAATTGTAGTTAATATTTCTAAAACAAAGGAACCGAAAGCAAGAAAGAAAAAAGACGAACCTAAGGACGAGCAGTAGACCTTACCCTAAATCCCTCTCCGCAGGAGAGGGATTTAGGGTAAGCATTTTCATAAAAAAATTCGTTCCTAATCGGGGCGGATTTTTTATTTGAATAATTCTGCCAGTTTATCATAAAACCCATTGTACACAAAGTACAAAATTATAGTCCATGCGACAGCGGAAATACTCATGTAAAGAATCGTTTTATTACGATGCCCGAAAAAACGAATTGCGAGAAAACTTCCCAATGGTATCGATAAAATTAACGCGGCAAGAAATTCAAATCCTTAGCAAGGGATTGTTTATTTAAACCAACCTACTATCGTATCAAAAGCGCCGTTGTAAAAAAAATAAAGAATGATAGTCCATAAAACCGCTGAAACAGACATGTAAAGGACTGTTTTATGCCTCTCCCGAAAAAACTCTATTGCCACAAAACTGCCGAGTGGAATGGAAAGAAATAAAGGCGAAATGAGAGCGATACCTGTAATTCCGAAATACTTTTTGATACGCACAAGTAACCTGTTTGTTTTCGTAAATCTTTTTTTCTTTTTCCTGTTTGGATAAAATTTCTTCATAAACCAGTCCAAAAGAACAAGCACTTCTGCGCTTAAATAACCAAAGACAAAAGAGCCACAAATACCGCCGGAACCACACACCAAAACTGTTTTGAGAAGAGAAAATTTAAAAGCCGCGGCCATTGGCACGCCAACAATACCGAGCTTAAGTGTACTGGCAATAAACACACTTATTATTTGTCCCCACTCCCCTGCAGTCATGTTTTTCTTTTATTTGACATCCGAATATGGAACGCTGATAGCGCTGTCCCGACACGTCGGGAGTTATGATTTAAAAGGATTTTTTTGTGTTAAACTATTTAAAAAAATATCTGCCAAAATCATAAGCCAATCTGTGTTCCCGAGAATCGGGACTACGTTCCATTGTATTAAAGTTTTTCGCCAAACGCAAGATCACCTGCATCACCTAAGCCAGGCACAATGTAAGCGTGCGCTGTTAATTCCTCATCAACTGCGCCCAACCAAAGCGTATAATTAGTATCAGGCATATTGGCTCTTAGATACTCCATCCCTTCTCTACTGGCAATAACCGCAACAATGTGTGTGTGTTTAGGCTTTCCTTTAGCCAATAGAGCTTTATAAGCCAAAACCATAGAAGAACCCGTTGCAAGCATGGGGTCGGTTAAAATGAGCGTTTTATTATCTAATTTAGGACTAGAAAGATATTCTATCTGAATATTGAATGTATTATCCTTGCTATGTTTACGATAAGCTGATACAAATGCGTTTTGTGCAGAATCAAAAATATTTAACAAACCTGTATGCAAAGGTAAACCCGCCCTAAGAATTGTTGCAACAACCGGCTGTTCTGCTAATGTCTGGGTATCTGCCTCTCCTAAAACCGTTTGTGTTATACTTTTATCAAAGGATAAAGTTTTAGAAATTTCGTAAGCAAATATTTCTCCTATGCGCTCCATATTTCTGCGAAAACGTATACGGTCTTGTTGAATATTCTGATCGCGTATCTCAGCGATATATTGATTTAAGATGGATGTGTGCTCTGCTAAGATATGTACCATGTTATTTATTTAAATATGAAAATCCATTTGTTCAACATCTGCGTTCCATTGCGTTCAAACAACGTAGTAGTTACGAAACTACTAATTAACTGCAAATTTAACAACTTCTTTGTAAACGTCCTGCCAACCTTTCCATAAGCGCCAATTACCAATAGTTTCATTGTGCCAAAGGGTTATGCAGGTGCCGTTTACCTTTTTTATTTGAGTTATAATTTCTACAGATTTTTCAATTGCTTCCTCCGGATTTAATTTCATATAAAAATTAAGTGTAGCATCCATTATACAGAATGGATAAATAGTAAGTGGCGTAACCTGTTCTACATCCAAATCGTACCATTTAAACGGAGTGCATACTCCTGCCCTAAAGCCAATTTGCGAAGCGTATCCCATCGTATAATCCTCTTGTATTCCGCAAGAAATAAGATTTTTATACGTTTCCGGTAAATGTAGTTTTAAAAAATGTTGTCTGCTTTTTGTAATGTTACGATGTGTTATGTGTGATAAGCGACTTACCTCTATTTTTACCTGTTGCCTATTTTCGTTAGAACCAAAAGAAGGATGAATACCTGTTTCGGCATAATCGCCTAAATGCTTTATAAGTGTTTGAAAAGAAAAATTGTTAGCTGAAATATTTTTATCGTTTACTCCGTAATTTCCAAGTAAAAAGAAATAGATCATCTCGAGTTTATATACTTTTTGCAAGGATAAAAGTAAATCGTAATTATCATAAGGGTCATGCATCTTACCGGTTAAAGTATTTAGTCGTTCTTTTACATCGGTAAAATCCGCATTTAACAGGGCTCTTGCAAAAGCACCTACTGTTCGCATAAAACCTTTGTGTTTAAATGCCCATGCATTATCAATATCAATAGTAGAAATGTAACGATACGTATTTTCTTTGCTTGTTAAATTTGGGTATTTTGCAAGAATTATTTTTTTTAATTCAGCAGCCCATAAATTAATTACGGGCAAGTGAAGAAACTTATTTTGAAAAGCGATACTGCTGTCAGCCTCAAAACGATTATAAACATCAGCTATATGCGGTAAATATTCCTCATATCGACTCACCAAAAAAAACGAAGCGGCAAAAATATCAAAAGGTATTTGTGAGTTTTTATTTTTGAATAAAACCGGAATATCATTCCAAATTGAAAGAGAAATATTTTGTGGTTTTATTCCTTTCTCAAACAAAAGTGTATGCGGTGTACAATTTAATTCTTGCTGCAGAGGAGTTTCGCTATAACTGAGTTTTGCGCCTTGATATAAATTAAATTCATCAATATTCTCGGTATAAGAAATTTTAAAGCCGCATAAATCTTTAAGGATAAAGTCGGCTATGTATTCAAAGCGTGAAGCGTTTTTATGTGAATAGATTAACAGCATTTACGCAAGGTGTTTTATAAGTTCAGAACAAATAAATTCAGCTGCATGCCCATCACCAAATAATTTCGGGAAATTAACTTTAGTAGTACTTGCAAAATTTGCATAAGCAGTTAAAACTTTTTGTTTATCGGCATCTGCTAATACGGCTGCTCCACAGGCAGTAAGTTCTACCCATTCTGTCTCAGGACGTAAAATAACGCAGGGCTTTTCAAAATAAAAAGCTTCTTTCTGAACTCCACCACTATCTGTCATCACCATTGCACAATTTTTTTCCAGCATAATCATATCTAAAAAGGGCAGTGGCTCACAAATAATAAATTGTTTTGACTCACTTATTTTTTTAAGCAGCGCTTTATCAAGAAATTCATTTACGCACTTTTTTGTACGTGGATGTAAAGGTAATACGACTGCTATATTATTTTTTTCGTGTATCTCAAAAAGTGCAGAAAATAAGGCGTTAAGTCGTTCGGGAATATCTGTATTATTATCTCTGTGTATTGTGGTAAGAATAAAATTATTTTTAGTTAACCCGTATTTACTAAGCACTTCAGATTTTTTTTCGGCTACTTCAGCAAAATGTAAACTATTATCGTACATAACATCACCGCAATGGTAAATCTTAGGGTTATTCAGGTTGTGTGGAGGCTGTGCATCTGATTTAAAACCTTCCTTCAGCAAATTATCAAAACCCGTTTTAGTTGGAGAAAATAAAAAAGTAGACGCGTGATCACAGGTAATGCGATTAATTTCTTCGGGCATGTGTTTATTAAAAGAACGCAATCCTGCTTCTATATGCACAATAGGGACATGAATTTTGGAAGCAGCAACGGCGCCCGCCAATGTTGAATTTGTATCGCCATACAAAACAATTGCATGAGGTTTTTCCTTTAGTAAAATTTCTTCTATTCCGGTAATCATAGCAGCGGTTTGCTTGGCATGTGACCCACTTCCTACATTAAGATTATAATTTGGTTGCGGTATCTGTAATTCATCAAAAAAAACGCCACTCATATTGCTGTCATAATGCTGACCGGTATGCACAATTACCTCTGTAATTTTTCCTGAAAATTTTTGCCTTATTGCCCTGCTTAAAGCAGCAGCCTTAATTATTTGTGGCCGGGCACCAATTATTGTTACAATTTTTTTCATTTAGCTTAACCCATTATATTTCCTGATAAACCATTCGAAACTTAAAAGCACGAGTAAAATAAAAAATAAAACTTTTAAATTAATAAAATCATTTACTTGTTTTTGCTCGTGAACAAGCGTTTTAATGTTTTCATTCTCCAATAGTTTTTTCTGCAATTCATTTAGTTGTTTGGGATAAAAAAATTGCCCGCCTGTCTTTTTGCTGATAGTAAATAATAAGGAATGATTGGCAGTTGTACTTGTAAACTCGGCTAAAAGTGGTTTTACGGTCAGTTCTCCTTTCTGAATATAAATCTGATTCGTTATTTTTACTTTGGTTTCATAAGTATAATCTCCTGGAGGGAAATTGCCTGCGTTTAAATGGTAAGCATTATTGGTTTTGGAAAAAGTATAAGCAAATTGTTTTTTATCCGCATTATAAATAAGCAAGCTTACTTCCGGCTCGTTTATTAATTCGTAACTGGGATTAAAAACTTCCGCATCAAATTCAACCGATTCGTTTTCATTGATAATTTTCTTGGTAAAAACTTTAAAGAAACTTTTATCGGCTTTTACAGAAAGATATTGAATCGTTTTCTGGATTAATTCATCAAACAAATTAAAATTATCATGCGCTGCATAATCACGCAACCGCCAGCGCCAAAGTCCATCTCCACAAAACAGAGCAGATTTTTGTCCGACCTCATCTGCAAATACCAGAATTGGGTTTTCGGTTTGCACCTGCCCTATTTGTTGCCGAATAAGTGTTGAGGCACCGGTTGTTATTTTGTAAGTAGAAAGCGGACAAGAAACGGCAGGAAATTCTTTCATGTAGTTTTTTAAATCGTTACTGATTGTAAATAAAGCAAAACCGGTATTAAGATTTGGTTCAGTCTCATTAAATCGAGGCGAAGAATTACTTAGGCGAACTGCGGAAAAAGCCCAAAAATCATTTTTAGAAAATTGCCATACAGATGTTTTGTGCATAGAGATTTCTGTCAGAATTTTTTTTGAAATCGGATTTTTCAATTCCATTTGATGAAGAATAACCAAACTGTACGGTTTTAACGAGGCGTTAAAATTCTCAACCAACTTAACTTCTACTTCATAACTTTGATTGGTTTCTATAGCTTGTTTAAGCGCACTTATATCGGGATGCGGAGCGTTAGCCAATAACAAAATCCTTTCGCGTTTATCTATTACATCAACCACAAACGACATATTGTTATTTGTTTTGCTTTGCTCCCCCGCTACTACCGAAAGAATTGCTTCGTAATGTTGTAAGCCCGCCTTATCAGCATTCAATAAAAAATTTAAAATAGTGGTTTGATTGGAAGAAGAATATTTAACTGCTTGGTCGGTTATTTTTTTTCCGCTCTGCCAAATACTTAAAACAGCATCTTTACCTTGCAAATCGTTTGCCTGTATATGTATTTCAACCGGAAATTGATTGCCTATATAAGCTGTTTGGTTGTGATTTATTTTTTTAATAAGCGCATCTCTCTGCAAAGTAGTGTCGCCTAAAGCAATAGTAAAAACAGGGTAATTAGCGCGATCAATATCGTAAATCGGATTGCTTCCTGTATTATACAATCCATCGGAAGCCAATACAACAGCACCCACATTTTTTCCTTCGTAATTATTTTGTATTTCGGCAAAGAGATTAGAGATATTGGTTTCCTTACCTGAAAAATTAAGTGCTGTATCTTCTTTTACTTCTCCTGAAAATTTCAAAAAATGAATTTCGTATTTATCAGCCAAAGCACTACTGAATTTATGTAATAAGGAAGGGAACTCGTTCTTATAAAAAACCGAATCTTTATTTTTTGTAACAGAGGCCGAATTATCTGCAGCAATAATAATAATGGGTTTTTCAGTATAAGAAGAGGTACTTTTTAGTAAGGGGTTAAGAAGAAAAAAGCAAAGTAAAGAAACAACTACAAATCGAATTAAGAAGAGCGAGTAGCGGATAGTTTTATTTATCTCTGTATTTATTTTTCGGTACAGAAAAAAAGAGTAGCCTAATCCTGCCATCAGACAAAAAAGAATAAACCAAATCGGGTACTCAGTAATTATACTCACTCTATATTCCAGTTTTTTTACCGCAAAGGCGCGAAGGCGCAAAGGTTTTTATAAAAGAATTGTATTTAATAAAACTCACTTTAAAATTTCTTGGTGTCTTAGCGTCTTAGCGGTGATTTTTTTGTAAGGCGCAAAGGCGGATTGTTAGTTAGGTAAGCATTCCTCCGCAAACATGCAGGCACTGCCCTGTAATGTAAGCACTCATATCACTCGCTAAAAACAAAGTAGCGTTTGCAACATCATCAACTGTCCCTCCACGTTTAAGCGGAATACCGTCTCTCCATTGCTGTACTACTTTTGGGTCTAATACAGCAGTCATTTCAGTCTCAATAAACCCCGGAGCAATTGCATTACATCGAATGTTACGAGAGCCCAACTCCAATGCAACCGATTTAGTAAAACCAATGATACCCGCTTTTGAGGCCGCATAATTGGCTTGTCCGGCGTTACCGCGCACACCCACCACAGAACTCATATTGATAATAGAGCCGATTTTAGCTTTAAGCATGGGTTTTATTACCGCTTTAGTAAGATTGAATACCGATTTAAGATTGGCATTTATTACTTCGTCAAACTGTTGTTCGTTCATGCGCATTAATAAATTATCACGGGTGATACCGGCATTGTTTACCAAAACATCAACCGTACCGAATTCGGCAACCACACTGTTTACAAGCTCTTCTGCTGCTTTATGATTGGCGGCATCGCTTTTATAGCCTTTGGCTTTAACTCCGTGAGAAGCAAGTTCTGTCTCCAGAGCTTTGGCTTTTTCATCTGAGCTTAAATAAGTAAAAGCAACATTTGCGCCTTGTTTGGCAAATGCAAGGGCTATACCATGACCTATGCCACGAGAAGCGCCTGTAATGATGGCTGTTTTTCCTTTGAGTAATTGCATAATTTTTTTTGTTTGCTTGCCTGCCGTATCACAAAACTCAGCTAGGGAGAGGCAGGAACAAATATAAGTATATAAACCATTTGCCGAAAACGAAAAACCATGGATTTATTGTAAAAGAAATATTCAAAAAGTTCCGTAAGGACATAATCTTGGTAATAATCCATACCCCTGTTGATAGAAGTCCCATAGGGACGAAATATATTGCGTACCTAAGGTACGCTGATATTGAGGATGTTTCATTTTACATAGATTTAGTCCCTACGGGACAATGATACGTGTTGGGGGTAAAACTTAATCAAACAATACTTAGGTAAAACTTTGCCCAAACTTTTATAAGTTTGTAGGAATTATGAGCAAACCATCTATACCCTCAGGTACCCGCGATTTTCTGCCTATTGAAATGCAGAAACGCAATTTCATTTTTGATACCATAAAAAAATATTTTCATTTATATGGTTTTGTGCAGATTGAAACGCCGGCTATTGAGAACTTAACAACTCTTACAGGGAAATACGGCGATGAGGGAGATCAGTTATTATTTAAAGTTCTGAATTCACGTATTCATGAGAATAAGGATAAAGAAAAACTTTTAGAAGAATTTAAATTAAGCCTGGAGAAATCAAGAAACTCAGAAAAATTAACTGAACGTGCTTTGCGTTATGATTTAACTGTGCCCTTTGCCCGTTATGTAGTGCAACACCGCAATGATATTACTTTTCCGTTTAAGCGTTACCAGATACAACCCGTTTGGCGTGCAGATAGACCACAGAAAGGACGTTACCGAGAATTTTTTCAATGCGATGCAGATATTATTGGAAGTGATTCTTTATTGAACGAAGTACAGTTGATACAATTGATGGGAGATGTTTATGCTGCATTGGGAATTCCGACAACTATAAAATTAAATAACAGAAAAATTTTAAGTGGGATTGCAGAGATCATTCATGAAAAAGAGAAGATAGTTGACATTACCGTTGCCATTGACAAATTAGATAAAATTGGTGCTGATGGTGTGAACAAAGAGCTTTTGGAAAAGGGAATTAATAAAAACGCTATCGAAAAACTACAACCGCTAATTGAATTTAAAGGGAATGCGATTGAGAAAGTAGATTTTCTAAAGAAACTCTTAGCTAAATCAGAAATTGGCTTAAAAGGAATTGAAGAGATTGAATACATTTTTAACTCCGGAATAAATGCTAAAAATTTAGAATTAGATATTACGCTTGCACGCGGACTTAATTATTACACTGGCTCAATCATCGAAGTAAAAGCAAACGCAGGTACTTTAAGCAGCAGCATTACAGGCGGTGGTCGCTATGATGATTTGACAGGAATTTTTGGAATGCCTAATGTAAGTGGTGTTGGAATTTCATTTGGTATCGATAGGATATTTGATGTAATGAACGACCTTAATTTATTTGAAGGAAAATTAGGAACAACCGCGCCGGTAAAAGTTTTATTTCTGAATTTAGGAGATGCAGAAGCAAATCTTTCTTTACAATTGGTAACTGAATTAAGAAAAGCAAACATCAGCGCCGATGTTTATCCCGATAAAGCAAAAGAGAACAAACAGTTTGATTACGCCGTTAAATTAAATATACCTTTTATCTGTATGGTGCGCGATGCTAACTCAACTTCACATGAGTTAAAAAATATTCAAACTAAAGAGAGATGGGATTTATCGCTTGAGGAGATAAAAAAGAAGTTGGAATAATGCACGCCCTCACCCCAACCCTCTCCCAAAGGAGAGGGAGGAGCTAGACAACTAGTTAACCAATTTCAATTCCTTTATAAGATTTGTAGCGCCACCAAGTTTGTCGATAACAAACAACACGTATCGCACATCCACACAAATAGTACGGTTTAAATCTTTATCAAATGCTATTTTGTGGCTTAATGCTTCGTAGTTACCATCAAAAGCCAAACCAACTAATTCTCCTTTGCCATTAATAACAGGCGAACCTGAGTTACCTCCCGTAATATCATTAGTAGTGATAAAAGAAACTACTAATTCATTGTGAGTTTTATCAATGTACGGCCCGTAATCCTTTTTCTTAGCTGCCTCAACTAAGTTTGCGGGCAAGTCAAATTCATAATCGCCCGGCTTGTATTTTTGCATTACACCTGCCATTGTACAAACGCTACTGTAATTAATACCATCACGCGGTTGGTACGATTTTACTTCGCCATAACTTACACGCATAGTAAAGTTGGCATCGGGGTACATTTTTTTAGTACCGTTCATTTCCATAATACCTTTTAAATAAGTTCTGCCCAACCAAACGTTCTGCACCTGAAAATCGGTAGCATACTTCTGGAAATTTGCACTGAAATAGGAGTTGAAAGCATTAGCAACAAAAAATGCTAAATCGGCATGAAGAACCGCCGTATCGGGTTTTGCAATAAACGCATTCCATTTATCATTGTTTAAAATCATTGTGTTGCTGAACACATCATTCGAAAATGCCGTAAAAGAATGCACATTATTTAGGTCTCCGTATTTTTTATTTATCCATGCATAAAATGCTTGTGGAATTTGTTCTTTGGCAATGTCATTATAAAACATATTGGTTACAGCTGCCAAAATATTTTTATCAGATGCAACGTTTTCATCTTTAATAAAAGTTTCGCGCGTTTTTTTCAAAGCTTCAACAACTTTAGCAATATCTTCCGGCTTGGCATCCTTCGCACTTAATGCTTTATCCAGTCCCGACAAAGTAGCGGCAAATTTTTCTAAGGGAGAACCAAAAATTCCTTCACTTAAATACACGCGCCATTTTGTGTAAGGAGCCCAAGCATCGTAAGCAGTACGATAATCCTGAAATACTTTTTCGTATTCAGTTTTTCCTTTAGCCCAGTTTAAAAAATCGCCTTCTGCTTTTTGTTTTTGTCCGTACACATCATATTTAATAAGCTGTTTGCTTTCTCCGTCAAAAAATTTCCAGTAATTAGCAATGCCTGCATAAGAAGAAGCTAATTGTAATTTTGTGGCTTTATCTTTCAGCATTTGCTCCATCATTAATTTTAAACGTACATCGCGTAAGTTTACCAAAGAAGGATTTTCTACTTCGGTTTTTAATTTTACACCGAAAGAAGTTTCGTAACGATTTGTTCCGCCCGGATACCCGTAAATCATAGTGAAATCTCCGTCTTTAACCCCCTTATTAGAAACAGGTAAAAAATATTTTGGTTTGTACGGAATGTTATCTGCAGCGTATTCTGCGGCTTTTCCGTCTTTGCTCATATAAACACGAAACACCGAGAAGTCTCCTGTGTGACGCGGCCATTCCCAGTTGTCGGTGTCTCCGCCAAATTTACCAATGCTCTCTGTTGGTGTTCCTACTAAACGTATATCCTTAAAACGTTCGTAAACAAATAATAAAAACTGATTCCCTTTAAAGAAAGAAGAAACGCGGCCTTCGTAAGTTGTTCCTTCTACTGATTTCTTTCCGATTTCTGCAAGAATTTCGGGTATTTTTTTAATGAAATCCTGAGGAGATAATCCTTTTGTTGCTTCGTTTACTTTATCTGTAACATCTTCTATTTTAATCAAAAATTGCACCGTTAATTCTGCACTCGGGATTTCCTCTTTTTTTGATTTTGCCCAAAAACCGTCTTGCAAATAATTATGTTCAACCGTACTGGCTTTTGCAATAGCAGCATAACCACAGTGGTGATTCGTAAAAATTAAACCTTCGTTGCTGACAATTTCTCCTGTGCAACCACCACCAAAAATAATAATAGCATCTTTAATGCTTGGTTTATTGATATCGTAAAGTTGTTCTTTAGTAAGTTTTAAACCTTTTTTTACCATCTCGTCGTACACCTGTTGTCCTAACAACATTGGTAACCACATGCCCTCATCGGCTTTAATGCTAAGGTTAAATAAAAAAGAGATGATTAATGCTAAGGTTATTTTCTTCTTCATAGAATTTTGTTTAGTGTCGCAAATTTAGCAAAATGTGTCAATGAATAGGAGGTATTAAGTTAAAATAAGACAAAGTCGTTAAAAAAGACGTTTAACAAAAGGGCTACTGCTATATTCTCAACCCTTTGGGAAGTTTATTAATTATTTTTAGGGCGTGCCCCTTTGGGTCGGGCTTTCCGTTACAAGTCCTCGCTGCGCTGCGGGCTTTCCACTTCAATCCCTCACGCAAATACAACACACACCTTCATTTGAGGATTTTTACAAATAGATTGGATTGCGTTAGGGATTGCAGCGAAAATCCTCCTCGCATCTCGACTTCGCTCGATGTGACAATGTTTATACATGCGAGGAGATTGCAGCGAAAAGCCCGACCCCGCTCTTAGACATAGAATGAAAGAAAATTACGATTGCGGGGGAACGCCCTAAAAACTATCCTTAGTCAGCGTTAAGTCACTGATAAGTTTTACAACGTACTCTAACTGTTCTTCTTTACTAAGATCGCTGTTATCAAGTTCTATAGCATCTTTTGCTTTTACCAACGGGTTTTCTTTGCGATGCGTATCATCATAATCGCGCTGCAAAAGATTTGTTTTTACTTCATTAAATGTAACGTGCATTCCTTTGCTGTGTAATTCGTCTAAGCGGCGTTGTACGCGCACATCTGCATCGGCAGTCATAAATATTTTTAGTTCCGCATCCGGAAAAACATTAGAACCAATATCGCGTCCATCCATTACAATGGCTTTTTTTTTGCCTAGTTTACGTTGTATGGCAACCATTTGCGAACGCACTTCTTTTACGGCGCTTACTTTGCTTACAATTTCTGCAACTTCAAGGGTACGAATCTGCTTTTCTACATTTACCTCATTCAAATAAGTATCTGATGCGTTTGTGTGCGAATTAAAGTGGAAAGAAATATGGATATCCGGAAGAAGTTTAACAATATTTTCATCGTCAAATTTTTTATCCTTTATAACTCCTTTTTGTAAAGAGAAAAGAGCCACGCAGCGGTACATAGCACCCGAATCAATATAAGCATAACCCATACGTGCAGCCAAAGCCCTTGCCAGCGTACTTTTTCCGCAAGATGAGTAACCGTCTATAGCAACGATAATTTTAGGCATAAGCTGGGTAAAAGTAAAAAATAAACTGCAAATGAGGAAGGAGAATCAAGAAACAAGAGGCAAGAATCAAGAAAATCCCGTGATTAAAGTTTAAATGCTGCAATGGCATTATCTAACCGCACGATAGTTTCAGCTTTCCCGAAAAGTTCCATCATTTCAAATAAGACAGGCCCTCCTCCTACTCCGGTAAGTGCTACGCGGAAGAGTTGCATTACTTGCCCGGTACCAATACCCAATTTCTCGGCGGTTGCCTTGAATGTATTTTCGGTTTCAACAGCGGTAAAATTTAAAAGCGTATTTAAATCTTCTCTTACTTGTTTTATAAATGAGAGTGATTGTTCGTTTAAACGTTTTTTTAAAACTTCTGCATCGTATGCGGTTGGTGCGAGAAATAAAAATGATCCCAAATCCCAGAATTCACTGACAAAATGGGCTTTTTCTTTTACCAGTCGGCAGCAAGTTTCAATGTATTGAGCATCTTTTTTTATTCCTTTTTCTTCGAGTACAGGAGCAAATAAAACAACTAATTCTTTATCGGTTTTCTTACGCAGATATTGCTGGTTAAACCATTTTGTTTTATCGGGGTCGAATTTTGCGCCGGACTTATTTACGCGTTCAAAAGAAAAATTACTTACTAATTCTTCTTTAGAATAAATTTCCTGATTATTTCCGGCGTTCCAACCCAAGAGTGCTAACATATTTACAAAAGCTTCAGGAAAAAATCCTTTTTCTTTGTAGCCGTCATAATGAAAATTATCTCTCTCATCAAACCAGTTAAGCGGAAACATTGGTAAGCCCGATTTATCCCGCTTGCTAAGTTTACCGTTACCATCAGGTTTTAAAATAAGAGGTAAATGCGCCAGCTTAGGCATTTGTTCTTCTAACCCTAAATAGCGATAAATTAAAATATGAGCCGGTGCAGATGGCAACCATTCTTCTCCGCGTACCGCATGAGAAATTTCCATTTCAATATCATCTACAATATGCGCTAAGTGATACGTTGGCATTCCATCACTTTTCAATAATACTTTATCATCAACCTGTGTTGAATTTACAACCACCCATCCGCGAATAATATCATGAAAACGAATTTCTTCATTACGCGGCACTTTTAAACGAATAACATAAGGCGTATTGGCATCCATCAGTTTTTTTACTTCATCTTCGCTTAGCGTTAATGAGTTTTTCATATTCTGCCGAGATACTGCATTATACTGAGGCGCAACAACTTTTGCAGCTTCTAAGCGCTTACGCATTTCATCCAGTTCTTCCGAAGTATCAAAAGCGTAATAAGCATGCCCGCCCTCAATTAATTTATCGGCATACTTTTTATAAATACCCAAAGCTTTACGTTCGCTTTGTCGGTATGGTGCATGTGGGCCATCACCAAAACCAACACCTTCATTGGGTTCTATGCCACACCATTTAAGGGATGCAATAATATATTCTTCGGCACCTTTTACAAAACGGGTTTGGTCGGTATCTTCAATACGCAAAATAAAATCTCCGCCATGATGTTTGGCAAATAAATAATTAAACAGGGCAGTGCGAACACCTCCCATGTGTAAACCACCCGTTGGGCTGGGGGCAAAACGCAAACGAACTCTTTTATGTTCCATCATATTTATAAAAGCGCAAAGATATAAATCTTAAGCCCTTTTAGTAGGTTTTTTTGTATATTCATTGCAATTATTGAGTTTATTTTTGACAACGACTATGATTTTTTCAAAGAAATATCTACTTCTATTTTTCACTTTCTTTTGTTTAGGAAGTAATTACGCACAAGACAAAAGTTTACATGACAAAGGCTTGCAAATACAACTCAAGGAAGCAGAAAAAATTGCGGAGTCAAATTACGATTCGGCTTTTTCTCTTACACAAGTATTAATTAAAAATTGTATAAAAAAAGACAAAAATTTTGAGTTAGCACAAGCTTATAATCTGGCAGGGTTTTGTCAATACTTTAAAAGCAATTACCCGCAGGCGCTTGACTATTACCAAAAATCAGAAAAAATTGCCGAACAGTATAACTATAAAATTATTTTACTTTCTCTACACAACCATCTCGGCACTTTTTATAAAAAGCAAAATTTATTAAAAGAGGCGCTGCGCGAGTTTAAAAAGGGAACTTCGGTTGCTGAAGAACTTAAAGATTCTAATAACATTGCAAGTTTTAAAAATGACATAGGATTAATTTACGAGTTAGACACTAAAACTACTGATGCTATTGCAAATTTTCAGGAGGCATTGCGTATTTATAAGAGCCAGGATAACAAAATAGGAATGTCGTACAGCCTCGATTATTTGGGCGAAGCTTATGCCGTACAAAATAAATTTAATGAAGCACTAAAATTTATGCAGAGAGCTTTGGCAATAAGAAAAATTTTAAACCATCAGGCTCCTCTCTCTATAAATCTCAATAATATTGGCGAAATATATGTGATGCAAAAGAACTTTACCAATGCATTACCCTATTTATTAGAAAGTGAAAAAATTTCAAAAAAAATAAATTATGCTGATTTACGTAATCATACGCTGCAACTTTTAGCACAGTGCTATTATAATTTAAACGAATTTAAAAAGGCCTATGATTATTTTGGACAAAGTGCTCAAATAAAAGACAGCATTTATACGGAAAAAAATTCAAGAATAATAAACGAAATGGAAGGCAAGTATCAAAATGAAAAAAAGGAATTGAAAATAGAAAGCCTTAATTCGCAAAATGAATTAAAAGAAACTCGGTTATCTAAGCAAAGAACCACTATCGTACTCGTGGTAATTGTTGCTATTCTTGCAGGTATTGGAGTAATTATTATTTTTCTCTCCAACAGAAAAATTAAAAAAGCACATAAAATTATTAGTAAACAAAAAGAAATTGTTGAGCAAGCAAAGCACAAAGTAGAATTGCAAAAAGAATTAATTGAAGAAAAAAATAAAGAAATTCTTGATTCTATACATTACGCCAGGCGCATACAGCGTGCCGTAATTACATCAGAAAATTATATACAGAAGACTTTTGAAAGGTTGACGAAGAAGGTTTAATCTTAGTGAACATCAAACGTATCAAGTTCTTTAGGCTGATTGTAGTATTTGCCTTTTTTGCGAATAGATTTACGAATATACTTAGGTCGCCCTTTACTTTCTTCTAATATTTTTCCCAAATATTCGCCAAGAATAGAAAGTCCAAGTAGATTGATGCCTCCAAAAAATAAAACCAAAACTATGATAGAGGTTAAGCCATGCGGAATGTTGGGCATTGTTATTTTAGCAATAACCTGAGCGATAATAGCAACAAATGAAATGAGGGTAAGAAGTAATCCGGCATAACTCATTATTTCTAACGGAACAAAGCTGAAACTGAAAATTCCTTTTTTTGCCCACCAGATGTTTTTGCGCCAGTTATTAGTAGAAACACCAAACATACGTTCCGGTCGAAAAAAATGTACTCCGGTTTGTTTAAAGCCTACCCATGCTCTTAATCCCCGTAAAAATTGTTCTTTTTCGGGCAAAGCCAAAATATGCGTAATTACTTTTCTATCTAAAAAAGAAAAATCACCGGCATGTAACGGAATATTTATATTGGACATTTTTTTAAACACCATATAAAACTGCCTATAAAACCAAATCAGGAATTGATTTCCTTCACGTTTATCTCTTACGCCGTAAATTACTTCGTAGCCCTGTTTCCATTTTTCGTAAAACTGCGGAATGGTTTCAGGTGTGTCCTGCAAGTCTCCTTCCAGCCAAATCACGGCATCGCCGGTTGCAATACTTGAACCACTGATAAGAGCTGCTTGTGAGCCAAAATTTCTAGAATGTTCAATTGCAATTACATGATGATCTTCTGCAGTGATTTTTTCTAAAATTTCATTGGTATTATCCGGACTACCGTCATTCACAAAAATAATTTCATAATCAACACCTAGCTCAGTAAACATTTTTGTCAAACGTTGGTGCATGTAGGGAATTGCTTGTCCGTCTTTATAGCAAGCAATCACCGCCGATAATTTATCGCCCTTTTTAGCAGGAGACGGAACAAAACTTTGCTGCCAGTTAAATTCTTTTTGCAAGCCTTCTTTTAAGGATGTTTTTGTCTTCCAGTTTAATATTTTTTCTGCCTGAGAAGCATCACCGTACCATTCTGTCAAATCCCATTTACGGTTTGGCATACTGCCCCAACTTGGTTCGGTTGGAATGTTGCAAATTGATTTTACTTCTTCAACTAATTCTTTGATAGTAGTTTTTTTTCCTGATGCAATATTTATACACTCTCCCCTGTTCTTCTCAATCCCTTTTGTCGCGGCAAGTATAGTTGCTTCAACAGCATCATCAATATAAACATAATCGCGGGAAACATCGGGATTAACCAGCGTTGGGTATTTTTTCTCCAGTCCGTTTTTAAACAAGGCAGGAATTAATCTGTCCTGCGCCTCATACGGACCGTAAATAGAATAGTAACGTAATTGAATTACCGGTAGCCATTTTATTTCGCCTAAATATTTAATGTAATACGCTGATGCAACTTTGCTAACGGCATAATCGCTGTTAGGTCTTAACTCATCAGTTTCTTTTGGAGCCTTGCTGTTTACTCCGTATTCTGAAGAAGAGCCACCCTGAACAAAAGAAGTAAATCCGTGGCGCTCGGCTACGTTAATCAAATTCATTAAGCCAATAATATTTGTTTCAAATATTTTATCGGTTTCTGTTTGATAAGCAAATGCACCGTAAGTTGAAAGATTAAAAATTGTACTGAAGCTATGTCTGTCGAAAATCTTTTCTAAAGAATTTTTATCAGTAAGATTTGCATGCAAAATTTTATCCAAAGGAATATCATGCAATCTGTAAGGAATATCTGACTGATGTGTAACCGCAAAGCAATCATCACGGTATTTAGAAATAGTGCGGAATAAATTTGCTCCGATAAATCCACCTGCACCAAAAACTACAATTGGTCCTTGCAGTTTATTTATTTCGTGAGCTAAAATATCTGACATTTTATTTTTTAAGTTGATTCTACCTCGGTTGGTTTATAAAATGGTTCCATTTGAGTGATTGGATTACCGTATGCCATTTTTGGATAAACGTTTGTATGCGGATCTACCATTACCTGTAATAAAAAAGGTTGGTTTGGGTTTTTCCACATTTGTTTTAATCCTTCTTCAATACCTGTTTCATCATTCACTGTGTAAGCACCAATGGTATATGCTTTAGCCACAGCCTCAAAATCAGGCGGATTATATCCCCAAAAAGTAGATTGGTAACGCCCCTGAAAATAACTGTCCTGCATTTGGCGAATCATTCCCAGGCAACGGTTATTCAACACAACCATTTTTATAGGTAATTCGTTTCTGACTATCGTTTGAAGTTCCTGAATATTCAACTGAAATCCACCGTCTCCCGCGATACAAACAACAGGAGCTTTTTTGTTCCCAAAACAAACACCAATTGAAGCGGGCAGTGCAAATCCCATTGCTCCCATTCCGCCTGACGTAACAAATGTTTGATCGTCGTTTAGCTCAATTGATTGCGCAGTCCACATTTGGTGACTGCCAACATCCGCTAAAAAACTTTTTGCTTTTGGAGATGCTTTTGTAAGTTGATGAATAAATTGATTGGGATTAATTCCTTTTATATTTTTTAATTCTTTTAAATCAGACCATTCGCTTCTCAACGCCTGCAACTCTGCTAACCAAGGTGCATACGCATCTGTGGCAATTTTGTTTTTTGAAAAATAATTATTTGCTGCTAACAAAAAATCTTCGGTATCAACTAAAACTTTTTCGCTTCCTAATACGCGGTTATTAATTTCTCCTTCTTCGCAATCTATATGATAAAGAGTTCTGTCTCCTTTAAAATCTTTTGTGTTCACCCCTGTTTGACGAATATCTAAACGGCTTCCTATTACAATCATAAAATCGCAATGACCAATAGCCATGTTTGCCCAACGATTGCCGTAACTACCAATCATGCCTATTCGTTGAGGGTGATTGTAAGGCAACAAATCTATTCCCATTAAGGAACTTACAACAGGAATTTTAGTTTCTTCAATGAATTTCTTAAATAATTTTTCAGCTGCAGCAGAACGAACTCCTCTTCCTGCAATAATCAAAGGCTTTTTACTTTTCACTAAATCACTTTTCAATTTTGCAAAAAAAGTATCATCTAATTTTGTAACTGTATTTTTTTTGCGTGTGATTACTTTTATTTCTCCTGATTCAATTTCCTGACGTTGCATATCCATCGGTATATCAATTAACACCGGTCCCGGACGACCACTGATTGCTAATTCATAAGCCTCAGCGAAGACAGCGGGTAATTGTTCTGGCGCAGTAATACGAAAAGCTTTTTTTACAATGGGATGAGCCATTGTAACAATATCTGTTTCCTGAAATCCAAGCTGACGAATATGTCTTTCTCCGCGTTGTTCATTCGGGTTTACCTGTCCGGTTATAAATAATCCGGGAGAAGAATCAAAATAACAACTGGCGATTCCTGTAAGTAAATTTGTTGCGCCGGGTCCGCTCGTAGCTAAAGCAACGCCCGGTTTATTTGTAATACGTGCAATGCCATCAGCTGCAAAAGAAGCGCCTTGCTCGTGATGCATGGTAATAATATCAATTCCTTTTACAGCCGCAATAGAATCGAGTATAAACGTTATCATTCCTCCCGACAATTCAAACACATGCGTGATGCCCTGCTTTTTTAAAAAAGATGCTATAAAATCACAAGCTCTCATATTACTTAGTATTTGTATTTGCCCATTTTTTCAGAACAGATTCAACATAAGCAAATGTATCATCTGTATAGTGAGGGGCTGCGCCTACAAAAAATACTTCTTCCAAAACGCGATTTGCTTTTGGATATTTTTTATAATCGTCTAAAAATTTATAGGCAGGATGCTGCAAAATGTTTCCGGCGAAATAATTTCTGGTTTGTATTCGGTTATCTTCTAAGAATTGTACCAATGAACGCTTTAATTCTTTTGTCTCACAAACAAACGGAGTACCAAACCAAGAGGTGTGTGCTTTTTTATGTTCTTTCAATGAACGAACGCCCGGCACATATTTTTCAAACAAAGAATCTAAAGTCTGTTTGCTGTTTCTTCTTTTAGCATGAATCTCATCATACTTTGCTAATTGTGCGATACCGATTGCCCCTTGCAAATCTAAAGGCTTAAGATTGTAGCCCATTTCGGTGAAGAAATATTTATGATCGATGATGGCATCGCTGCCTTCCATCCATTTATCAAAACGGTTACCGCAAGTTCCGCAAGGCAAAAGATTTGCTGCGCCAACGCAATAGCAATCTCTACCCCACCACGCAATTCTGCGGGCAGCTTTTAAATAATTCTCGTCGTTAGAAGAAACCATTCCGCCTTCTCCGGTAGTGATATGATGTGCAGGATAGAAGGAACAAGAGCTTGCAACACTATAATCAGTAAGCAACTTATTATCCCAGCGACTGCCAAGGCTATCGCAATTATCCATAATAAGTTTGATATTATGTTTTTTGCAAATTGCAAGAATAATATCCATATCGGGCGCATTGCCTAATACCGGTGAAACTACGATGCCACGCGTTTTTGATGTTATTTTTCCTTCAATTAAATTCAAATCAAAATTCAAATCATCCATTGAAATATCAATAAAAACCGGCACTAAACGATTTTGATAAATGGGGGCTATAGTTGTTGGAAATCCAACAGGAGAAACAATTAGCTCATCTCCATCGTCCCACTTAAAATAACTTTTAAGAGCGGTAAACATAACCAGGTTAGCCGAGCTACCCGAGTTAACCATAAGAGAATCGGCGTGATTAAATTTCTTTGAGAACTGGCTTTCAAATTTATGAATATGCTCACCGGCAGAAAGCCATTTACCGGTTAGTACAGCAGAAAACATGCCGACTACTTCTTCATTATCCCAATACGGACCGGAATAATAAACCCAATCTTTATCGACATTAAATTTTTTATCCTTGTTGTAAACAAACTTAAATACCTGATTTTCTTTTGCTACTTCTTTTATTAATTCTGCTATTTTATCTTTCATTAAGCTAAAGTTTAGGTGCTTTTTAAAGGCGCGTAAAAGTAGTAAATAAAACGCTAGTATCCAATTAGGAATTACTTACAATTGTAACGTTTCCAGGCAGTTAATTTGATAATTCTTGCTTTGAGGTAAATTTGCTGGAAACCAGAAGTGCTCCGGCAAATAAACAAAGAGTTATAATACTGATCCAAAGTCCCTTTTTAAAGTTTACGGAAGTGTATGTGAATTCTAAAGAATGTTCCCCTTTAGTAAGGAAAACACCCGTCATACCATTGGTTAAAATTAGTTTTTCCACCTGAGTTCCATTATCTTTTATACTCCAACCCTTATCGAAAGGAATGGCAACATATAACATTTGGTTAGAAGACACATTAACAGATGCTTTTATTGAGGTTGGTTTAAAATCAGGAATTTGCAAGGTACATTGCCTTAAACTATCCATGTTTTGTTTTAAAACATCAAATGTAAATTGGTTGACAGAAAGTGTGTCGTTTAAATTAAATTTAGTTAATGAATTTACTTTAATAAGATCATCATCATTAACAACACATGCCTTTGTGCTCACAAGGTCTTTTTGTGTCATTGATAATTTATCAAAATCTGATAACAAAACATATTTATCATAACAAAAGCCCAATGGTAAATTAAATTTATTTCTCAGCACTAAAACATCTCCAAATTTTGCAATGCTGTCGTGGCTCACTCTCCATGCTGGTTGCGTGTAACCTGTTTTAGTTAGAATATATTTTACATCATTTAATGATTCTAAAATAAAGCGATTAATTAATCCGGGCGACCAACGTGATTCTAATTCATTAACCTTATTGATGATGCCCATTGTTTTCAGGTAATTGATATAATGCATCTGGTTAAACGGATTGTAACTTGATGTGCCGTAATAATTTTGAGCCAAACCATCATTAAGGCTGCTATGCATTGCAGGAGTAGAAGCGTAACTTTTATCTATTCTGTAAAAAGATTTATCGGTTTGTTTCAGGTAATTTACAGCTTCTAAAGAATAATCATTATAACCTGTTTTAACGGCTAAATCTTTCCCGTTAACTGTATCTCTTCTGTTTACTGTACACCATGAAAAATAGGTTAATTCAATAAATAAATAAATAATAAACGCATATTTATAGGTAAGATTATCTTTTTTCTTAACGATAAAATAAATTAGGAACGCGTAAATCAGCAATGATAATTCTACGAAGAAACGTATTCCTCCATCTACTACACCTTTCTCGGTAAAATATGGGTAGTTTAAAAAGCAAAAGAAAACCACAACAGAAACAATAAGCGTTTTTAAACTTATTTTACGTTGCTCAATCATTTTATCGAAAGCGTTTACAGAAAAGAAAATTAATGTAAGAGCAACAAAAAAAGAATACGTACGATAGTAATCCCCACTAAAAAGCCAAATAGCCTGACGGAAATGAGGAAATATAATTGGTAAAAGCCATATTAAAATTAAAACAACAGCAGCTTTTTTTTCTTGTTTTTTAAGGAATTGAAAAAACTGGGTAAACAATAAAAGGCAAGGCAACCCGCAATAAAATTCGGGAGCTTCCAGGTAGTTTGCCCATCCTTTAAATTTTATGCCGCTTCCCAAAATATCATTCGCAAAAAAGCGCATCATACCTGTACCAAATTCAATTTTATCAGCAGTTTTTAATGAAGGTTGAGCAGACAACATAGCGCTGTATGAATCGGGGCCGGAACCACGTGGACTATCAATAATTACCTGAATGTGCTCTAAAAAAATGGGTGCGCTTAAGCCTAATCCTATAATAGAAACTCCAATAATTTTTGAAAAAAGTAAAACCGTTTTTTTTGACTTAATTTTTTCTTCATCCTGAATAAGTCTGAATAGAATATAAAAAGTCAGAAACAAAGCATACATCCATAAGTTAAACGGACGTGATATGCCAATTAAAAAAATGGGTAAGGCAAACCAATACCATTTACCTTTTTGATAGAGTAATTCAAAACAAAATAAAAGCAATGCCGCATTAAACACTTCAAACGAAAAAAGAAACCAACCGCTGCCTAATACCATATAACCGCAGAAAGCAAATACCATGGCTCCAATGGTAGCTGTGTAATTACTAAGCCTGAGCAGTTTCAGGTATTTGAAAAATAAAAATCCTGCTAAAAGTATTTTAATAAATTCTTTATAAACTATAAGATGCGGCATAGTGTCCTTGCCAAATAAATAAAGAATGTAATCGAAAGGATCGTAAAATGAGAAGGAAAGAATGTTTTGTCCCATTCCCATACTAAACGACCAGGAAGGAACCCCGTATTGCGCAATATAATCTGCAGAGTGAGCCATCCATGGCCATGAAGCATTTAAAGAATCGCTGCCAATGTCTTTAAAGAGATAAATTTTTTGTTGAAGAAGAAAATCCTTGAAGCAAAAAAAGGCGATGGCAGCTATAATAGCTAAAGCAATTTTAATTCCATATTTCTCAAAAACAGAAATTTGATTTACAGAAATTTCCGTTTCTTTTGGAGCACTTACCTGCTCAGGTTTATTTTTAGTTTTTTTAGACTTCATTACCGGAGGGTAAATTTACCAATAATATTTTAAACATTTGGCTTATAGAACGCTGATACCGCAGTCTGCTTATGAGTTGCGCAGATAAAGCTTTGTTTAGTGTGAAAAAACAGATTTTGCCAGATATATAGATAAAATAAAAAATCCTTTAAATCATAAGCAATTTGCGTTCCCGAGAATCGGGGCTGCGTTCCATGGCTGCTAAAGATCAGCTTTCACCAGGAATTTCCCTTCTAAAACAGGAACAACAGGAGCAGAATTAGGAATGAGGCAAAAGCGTATATCTTTTTTAAGATTTAGTTTTGCAAAGCGATCTTTGTGCGATGAATAATTTAAAAAACGTGTAGGTCTCTCCTTCCCTATTTGGTATAGGTATTTTATAGCAAGGCAACCATCGCCTAATGCGTAATTTTTGCTTTTTTCGGTTATTTGGGTGGTGACTGCTCCTGCAAAAAGTGCATCTTCCAGATTAAACTTATTTTTCCATCCCGAGCACAGCAGTAAAATATTTCTATTTTGTTTAATAAGCCAATCGCAAAGCACATCAATATTTAAAAAAGAACCAATAACAACTTTGTATGCATCACGTGCTGCTTCTATGGCTTGTGTACCATTGGTTGTTGTTAGCGCAATAGTTTTGTTTTTTACATGCCCTCCCATATAATCGTAAGGTGAATTACCAAAATCAAACCCATCTAACTTAACAGCGTTACGTTCTGCTCCTGCTAACATGCCTGTTTTTTTATAAGCCAGCGCTTCTTCTACTGTTGCTACCGGAATTATTTTATCTGCGCCATAATGAAAAGCGACACAGATGGCGGAGGTAGCACGAAAAACATCAATTACAACCACAATACTTTCTTTATCGGCATAAACCGGATAAAGATAAGGAGAGAAACAGGCTTCTATTTTTAAATAATCTGACATTACTTACTGAATACAATTTTTGACACGAATTTCACGAATTATTGGGTGATTTATGTTGCTGTTTTAATTAAAAAAATTAGTGCAATTAGTGTCTAACTATTTTTTCAAAAAAGGAATTTTAACCATTTTGGCTTTAATATTTTTATCACGTATCTGAACAAAAATTTCAGTATCTGCTTTAGCAAACTCTGTTTTTACATAGCCCATACCAATAGCTTTATTTAATGTTGGAGATTGAGTACCTGATGTAACTATGCCAATATTATTTCCATCGGCGTTTACTATTGGGTAACCGTGCCGCGGAATACCTCTGTCAATCATTTCAAAGCCCACTAATTTTTTTGAAACACCTTTTTCTTTTAAAGAAAGCATTGGTTGTTTATCGGTAAAATCTTTGCTGAATTTTGTTATCCAACCCAAACCCGCTTCTAAAGGCGAAGTGGTATCATCTATATCATTGCCGTATAAACAAAATCCCATTTCAAGTCGTAGTGTATCGCGGGCACCAAGTCCGATTGGTTTTATACCAAATTCATGTCCTGCTTGAAAAATAGCGTCCCATATTTTCGCTGCATGTTCATTGTCAAAATAAAGTTCAAAACCCCCGGCACCTGTATAACCTGTGTTAGAAACAACCACATTTTCTATTCCGCAAAAATCTCCTTTTACAAAACTGTAATAAGGAATTTCACTAAGTTTAATTGTGGTAAGTTTTTGTAAGGTATCTAAAGCTCTCGGACCCTGAATAGCTAAAAGGGAAGTTCGTTCTGAAATATTTTTCATATCAACATTCCATTTGTTATGACTGCTAATCCAATTCCAATCTTTATCAATATTGGAAGCATTAACAACCAGCATATATGTTTTTGCATCAATGCGGTACACCAATAAATCATCTACAATTCCTCCTTTACCATTGGGCAAACAGGAGTACTGGGCTTTTCCGTCAGTAAGAACAGAAGCATCGTTAGTAGTAAGAGCTTGAATTAAATTAAGTGCGTTATCACCTTTTAAAATAAATTCGCCCATGTGACTAACATCAAACACACCAACGGCATTTCTAACTGTGGCATGTTCATCGTTTAGTCCGGTATAGCTTACGGGCATGTTGTAACCTGCAAATTCAATCATTTTGGCGCCGAGGGAAATATGTTTTTGTTCGAGTGCAGTAGCTTTCATAATATCTATTTAGAGTGCCGCAAAGTTAAAAATTTTCCGCTCTTCCTGAAGCTTGTTTTTGGGGCGCACCACGCCGAAAAGGCGGGCCGGGCTTTTCGCTTCAAGTCCTCACCCAAAAAAGGGTTCCGGGCTTTACGCTACAATCCCTTGCGCAGTATTTTTCAATTTAATAACGGGGTACTATTATAATTGCGTGTATTTGCCTTAGCGATTGTAGTGGAAAGCCCGGAGTGCCGCCTTTTTTGGCGGGACGAGGACTTGGAAGGCAAAGCGCGACCCCGACCACCCCTTGATCCCCTCCTTGAAAAAAAGGAGGGGAAAGTTATTCTTTCAAAGAAAAATTTTCGTGCGGGGTAAGGCCCACAATTTACAAGCTCAGTGTGACAATTAAAAATTAAAAAGGAACTATACGAATGCCAACAGTAAAAGGATACAACTCGGGGCCTTTGCCGTATTCAAACAAGGGAGTTAAAGAATAAGTAGCAAACATGGTAAAATCGCCATAACCAACACGTACAGTTGCATCTAATTTAAAAGGAAAAAGATTGTAATCATCTTTTTTTACATCATGAAAATCGTGTCCGCCCATAGAGTAATCTTGTTTGGTGCGCGAACCTAATTTTATGCCGCCAATTACACCCGCTGCAATATGAAAATTACGACTGTCTTTGCGAGAAGTATTTAACTCAAACAATAAAGGGACGGTAACAAAACTTTCTTTCAGTTTATTTTTACTGTACGATGCTGCTGTGTTATTTCTATAGCCTGTATAAGCAGAATCGGGATTTAGAACGGTTTTATTTTTAAGTGCGTATGAATTCCAGGAAAAACCTAAACCGGTAACAAATTGCAGTTTTCCATTGGCAAAACGAAAATCTTTTTCCATTAGGTTAAGGTTGCAGCCTAGATTTTTAATTCCGTAATCAGGACTTAAATAATCATGGTTAGCGGCAAGTGTAATATTATTATCGGGAGTCAGGTAACCGTTTTCAAATAACTCTACTCCTGCCCAATTTTGTTTATGTACACCGTTGTGCTTATGGTTTTTATAGGATGTGGAAGTTGTATCATCTGATTTTTTATCGTGCACAATAATTTCGTATCTGCTATTTATTGTATAGCGTTTTGTACTGTCGTGTTTTGTTGTGGCAACATCCGTAGTTGAATTAACCTCAGTAGAAGTTGCAACGTCTATTCTTTTTACACTACTTGCACCGCTTTGGTTTATTTGTGTTTCTTTTGGGTTACCGGCAAATTTTAAAGTACTCGCCCCGGATGCATTACCTTCAAGTTTATTGCTAACATTTACTTTTGCAGTAGCGGCGCCGGAGGCGCTGATGTTTGCATTTTCACTGACAAGATTTTCTGCTTTTAGTGAGGCTGCTCCCGAAATGATAGCTTCCATTTTAGTACAGGTACCGCTTAAAGAAGCTGTTGCTGCACCATTTACAAAACATGAAACAGTATTGACTGAAATATCTAATTTGCATTTTGACGCTCCGTTTAAATTAATTTCTAAATTAGTAGTGGTAATAACTTCGTTAGATTTTATGGAGACTGCTCCGTTGCCCTCAATGCCATTTAAGGTTACATAACCCACTGTTATTTTTGCGGGCATCTCTCCGTTTTTGTCGGCACGCAACATAAGTGTTCCGTCAACTACATCTGTCTTTATAGCAGACTCTCCCGAATCCTGTAGCATACTAATATAAGGTACATCTGATTTTTGCAAATAGATTGTAGTGCTTACGTTAGCATTTAGTTGGGTGAAATTGGCAACTATTTTTTTCTGTTCGGTTTGAGCAAACAATAGTTGGCCTGTCAAACATACTGCTATTACTATTTTAATTTTCATATTATTGGTTTTGTAGTATAACGATTGAGGTAAAAGAAAAGTTACAGGCGTATTTGTTTTTTTAGTAAGATTTGGTTTCTGCAACGACAAAGCTTCCAATGGAAAGGGAATTTGACTCATTTTCTTCTGAAGCAGTAATTTTTTTAACTCCTAAGTCGTTTACTTTTTTCGCAACTTTTACCAATTTCTGAAAGAAAGATTTTTTTTGGGTGATTGCCGAAGCTGTAACAGGCGCTTCATCTTCTTTATCTGTAGAATAATTAAAATAAGACTTGTTTGTGTTTTGATTTTGTTCTGTTTTATTATTTTCAACTACAATTATTTTATCTGCGGCAGAATCTTTTTGATTGTTCTTTATTGCATTATTTACAAGAACGCTACTTGTTTGAACTACGTTTATTACTACATCTTTGTTTTTCATTTCTTGATTCTTGCTTCTTTGATCCTGCTTCTTCCGGTTGTTTGCCGCCAACTGTTTACTGCTTACCAATTCTTGCTTCTCGCCATTGCTATTTGCTAACTGCTTTCCGGCTGCTTCTTTGTTCTTGCTTCTTTGTTCTTGCTTCTTACCCCCAACCTCAGCTACTTCAATTTTATTTTTACCAATCTCATCGTTTGTGTTTAGTTTTGCAACTAAAAAGAAAAACCCGATTAACAATAAAACAGCCGCAGCCATTCGTAAAAAAGTATAATTATTTTGCAGAGCAATAATGAGTCCACCTCTTTTAAGTTTTGATTTATTTTTAAATTTCTCGCTTAAATCAGGCTGAATGCGCGTGTTATTATAAAAGGTTAATTCTTTTTTAAAAGCAGTGTTTTGCAAAGCGATCGTATCAATTTCCTTTTTCTGTTTCTCATCTAATAAACCTTCGGTGTATGCAATCAGGCTATTCTTATTGTAATCGGGTTTTTTTATAAAATTTTTATTTGCAAAGTTTTCTTCTGCACCAAAGTCTTCTAAAGCTACATTTTCATATCCGTGTAATTCTTCGTATAAGTTTGGATAGGACTCTAAAAACAAAAAAAGCTCTTTCTCCTGCTCATGAGAAAGGCTTCCTTCTTTGTAATCAAGAAAAAACGCTTCGTAATTATGTAAATTAATTTCCATTATATAAGTGCCTCTACTTTTACTAAATATTCTTTTAATGTTTGTCGTGCTCTGAAAATATAAACCTTAACCTGGCTCTCTGTCAAATCGGTTATCAAACCTATTTCTTTATAATCATATCCTTCATAATCTCTCAGCAGAATAACTGTTTTTTGTATTTCGGGCAGTTTATCTAATGCCTGATTTAAAGTAGTTCTTAAATCATACGTATTTTTCTCCTTTTCTGCTTCAACAGGGTGTTTATCAAAATCGAGTCTTTCCGATTTCTTGGCTCTTCTTAAATAATCAATGGTGGTATGATAGGCAGTGGTAAACATGTATGATTTGGCGTTTGTGCTCTCAAAATCATTTACTTTCAACCATAATTTTTCGTAAGTATCCTGCACTAAATCCTGCGCCACATCGGTATCTTTAACATGTTTCAATACAAAGCGGTACAGACCATCGGCATGCAAATCAACGCAGGTATTAAAGTCTTTAATGGTCATGTAGTACAGATATAACGAATAGCTTCCTTCAAAAGTTACACCAATATTAAATAAAAAACCCCTCGCCGTAAAGCAAGGGGTTTTTTAGTTTGTTTTAAGTTAATTACTAATGTCTTACTATAATCTTACCTACTTTAGGTTGTTCGGTTGGACCATTTCCACTATGTGGAGCGCTGGTCACTTTATAGAAATAGGTACCATTAGCTAAATCACTCATATCAAATGTAACTTTATGGAAGCCGTTTCCACCGGTATTTAATGAGGTAACTTTTACGGTTTCACCTAAAGTGTTAACTAAAGTAATAGTGTAGTTTTCTGATTGATTTTGGTTTGAACCAAAAACGAAAGTCACTATATCAGAAGAAGGATTCGGGTAAACAACGAAGTTATAATCTGTATTGCTGTTGCTTTTAACGCCGGTAATGTTGTTATAACGTATCCAGGCTGTATCTGCACTTGTTTGAAGTTGAGCCAAATTATCTCCTGCTAAAAGAGCAAAAGCTACTTTAATAGAATCTCCTGCGGCAATTGTAAACGGGCCGGAGCTAACTACGTTACAAACATCATTACCTGTATAAGAAACAAGTGATGAATCTCCTGCCTTTTGGCGTAATGTAGAAAGTGATGTGTATTTATCTGCAGTAGAATATACGGAGCTTAAATTAATACCTCCGCGACCTGTTCCTGTATTATCAATGCTATAGCAATTTGCAGGTGCCGTATTAGTTAACACTTGTACGCCGCCGTATAAACCATTTAGGGCAGGAGAATAAACATATCCTAATTTACGCGCAGCATCCCAATCGGCTTTATTTGCCGAAGCGGTGCTTGCATCAATATCCCAATCGCAAAAAATACCGGGCCATAGGTTACTTAAGGTTGAACCACCTGTGTTTTTAATAATGTACTCGCATATTACAAACTTGCGGCTTCCTGCCGATGTCCATGCATATGCATTTTGATGAACCTGAACACCAATAACCGGACTGGCAGTATTATCATTGAATTTAGTTAATACATCAAAATCTGATACGGTTGGACCCACTTTTTGAGCTACTACTACAGAACCTCCAAAATCGGCATCTGCAACACCGGCTGTGGTGCCACGTACGCAGTCAGAAACCGCAGTACCTGAAGTTCCAATCATTAATCCTCCTTCGTAAAGAAGTTGAGTGCCAAGATACGCAAATCCTAATCCCATCATTTCACCGTCTGCATTCCAACCAATTTTACCATGACTGGTAATTGTTGTTGCCACGTCATTAATAGCAACGTTTACGTAATCAGGATTTAGCAGTAAATCGATGAAATAACTTTGTGTATAAGTTCCGTCTGTGATTTTTACCTGTAAAGTAAGTGTGGTATTTAAAGGGGGCATTCCGGTTATGTGGAATGTATAGGGAGCAATCGCGTTATTTTTTAACGAGTTTGTTGCCATAACACCAAGCGGATAATTTGTATTTAATCCCGTAATGAAAGCTCCTCCACCCGAAGCAATGCTTATTGTAGCTGTTGCTGCCGAAGAAGTTGGGTTTAGGTAATTAATAAAATCGCCTGAAATAAATAAAGTATCACCTTGCGTGAAAGCCATATCATTATGGTCGGTTATAAACTGATTTGTAAATACAACCGAAGGAGTTGCAGCATCTGATAATGCGCGATATAAATTTGTGCGGCCGCTACCTAATTTATTAAGGTAACCACCGTTTACACCATAATGGTTATCTGCTGTCATAATTAAACGCTGACCCGCTTGCAAACCTGTATAAAGAGGCCATTTAGAAAGTACCAAAGCCACACCACCTGAAGTGATTGGTGAAGCCATTGAAGTTCCGCTCATTTGTGTATACGAGTGAGTTCCGTTAAAAACAGTGTTTTCAATATTAACGCCGGGCGTTGTAATATCAACTGAATAGTTCCAGTTAGAAAAACTTGCTTTTGCATCGCTGTTTGAGTTAGAAGCCGCAACTGAAAGAGCGTATGTAAACGCAGCGGGAAAAAAAGCCTGATCTACCATGTTGTTGCCTGCTGCAACTACAACAATAGCGTTTTTATTAATAGAAGCGTACGTAATGATAGATTGTCCGTAGCTGCCACCACCTGTACCGCCCCAAGAGCAGTTAATTACACGAGCGCCATGATCGGCTGCATAAGTAATACCTTCGTAACCTGTAATGATATAACCTTCTCCACCGGTACCACGTGTATCATTATCGGCTGCGCATTTTACAGGAAGTAATTTGCAATTCCATCCAATACCCGCAACACCAATACCATTATTTGTTTGTGCAGAAGCGCAACCTGATACGTGCGATCCGTGTATGTTATTTGGTGATGTACATTGTGCGTTATTATCTCCAACTATGTTGTTGAAGTCAGATCCCGCTAAATCCCAACCGGTAAAATTATCTGTATACCCATCTAGGTCATTATCTCCACCACCAATAGGATCTGCATAATTATGTTTAAACTGGTTAATTAAATCAGGGTGAGCAAGGTCGGTACCTGAGTCAACAATTCCAATAACAATATTTGTATCTCCGTGTCCTTTAGGGCCCACTAAATTAGAAGCAACTGTATCCCAAACGTTATAAGCTCTAACGTGGTTTAAGTATTGGTATTGTAATTTAGTAGTTGCGTTAGCGTTAGGATCGTTAGGGAAAATTGAGCAGTGCGCATATTGGTAGCGAGGCTCTGCATAATTAAACAAACCTGTTGAAAGCATTAAATTTATTGCTTTTTCAAGCGTAATAGTTGTGTTTTTAAATTTCAACTCATAAATCAACGATAAATCGGCGTATTCTTGTCCGATGGTGTTTTTTTTCTTTTCAGGAGCCTGATGATTTGGGTAAATTTTACCGAAAGTACTTACACCCAGAAAGTTTAAAACCTGGGTTAACTTGGTATCATTAATATAACCCGCCGAACAATTGCTGCGGTATTGGCTTTTAACCTGAAAAATGATGTGACCTTTCATATAGTCGACATCTTCAACCATTTTTTTATCTAAATGGAAGTTCTTAGGGTTAGCCGTTTCAATTTTTCTGGCTGTTTGTGCAGATAAATTAATTCCTGCAAACAGGCACATTGAAATACCTGCGTAAGTAATTATTTTTTTCATGAGTTAAATTTTAATAAAAGTATAGTTTTTAGTTGATTAAACAAGTGCAATTTTAGCATTTAACATACTGATTTGCAAAAAAATATGAACAGCGGTTGTATAATTACTTGAATGGCTGAGCCCGCATTACATCATAGTCAGGTAATTCGTCTAAAAAAGCTATTTTTTCTTCTGTAAACTGCATTACAAAATGTTGCATTCCGCTGGTTAACATGCAATAGGGGGAATTTAAAGTAATTTGGTAACGCGCCAGTTGATTAGCCTCGGTTTGTTTTAGCTTGATATGAGGTGCCTTACATTCTATCAGCAACAAAGGTTTCAAATCGCTTGTACGAACTAAAACATCCACCCGTTTTTCCGTATTAAAAAGTTTAATATTTTTTTCAACTTCTATTAATCCTTTAGGAAATCCTTTCTCATAAATTAAGAAATGAATAACATGCTGCCTAACCCACTCTTCGGGCGTTAAAATTACGTGAATTTTACGTATCATGTCAAATACCTGCACCTGATTTTCATGTGTGCGTAGGCGCAAATCGGCTTTAGGTAAATTTAGTGCGGGAAACATTTAACTACAGATTACGGATAGCAGCCAACGAATATACAGATAATGAAATTACGATAAACGTAACGCTGTTATATCAGTATTTATTTTTTAATCCGTATATCCGTAACCAATCCGTATTCGTATATTCGTACATTAGTAGTAATTAGTAGATATGAAAACAAAAGAAGAAATAGTTAACAACTGGTTGCCACGTTATACCGGACTGAAATTAGAAGAATTTGGCGAGTACATTTTAATGGTAAACTTTAGCAATTATGTATACATGTTTGCTCAAAAATATGGTGTAGAAGTTAAGGGGACAGACCGACCTATGATGACTGCCACCGCAAACAACATTACCATTATAAATTTTGGAATGGGCTCTGCAAGTGCTGCTACCGCAATGGATTTACTAAGCGCCATAATGCCAAAAGCCGCTTTGTTTTTAGGTAAATGCGGCGGACTAAAAAAGAAAAACCAATTAGGAGATTTAATTTTACCTATAGCTGCCATTAGAGGAGAAGGAACATCAAATGATTATTTTCCACCCGAAGTGCCTGCCCTGCCCTCTTTTGCCTTACAAAAAGCAATATCATACACTATTCGTTTAGCAAGCAGAGATTATTGGACAGGAACAGTGTTTACTACAAACCGTAGAGTTTGGGAGCATGATGATGAGTTTAAAGAACATTTACGGAGAATACGTTGCATGGCTATTGATATGGAAACTGCTACTATTTTCAGCGTTGGTTTTCATAATGAAATTCCTACCGGGGCCCTACTTTTGGTTAGCGATCAACCCATGGTGCCCGAAGGAGTTAAAACAGAAACAAGCGATAAAAAAGTAACCGAAAGTTTTGTTGAGTCGCATTTACAAATCGGCATCGATTCATTGAAAGAATTACAAAACACCGGTATTTCTGTTAAACATTTGAAGTTCGATTAGTCTGCGAATTACGAATCAAAAACGAATTGTACGAATATGATTTTAATAAAAGATGTAATACGTTGCATAGAGGATTTCGCTCCTCTACCCCTTCAGGAAAGTTACGATAACAGCGGCGTTCAGTGCGGAAACGTAAATGAAAAAGCCACGGGTGCACTTTTGTGTTTAGATGTTACTGAGAAGGTAATTAACGAAGCCATCAAGAAAAAATGTAATTTAATTATTGCGCATCATCCGCTTATATTTTCTCCGCTCAAAAAAATTACCGGAGCTAATTACATTGAGAAAATTCTGATTACCGCCATCAAAAAAAATATTTGCATTTACGCCTGTCACACCAACGCAGATAACGTGCGCATGGGTGTGAATAATAAAATAGCAGAAAAATTAAGCTTGCTAAATTGTCGCGTTCTCCAACCAAAAAAAGGTTTGCTTAAAAAGTTGGTTACTTTTTGTCCAACTGAACATGCTGAAAAAATAAGAGCCGCATTGTTTAAAGCCGGTTGCGGACAAATTGGTAATTACGATAGTTGTAGTTTTAATGTTGCCGGTAGCGGGACTTTTAAAGGAAATGAAAACTCGAATCCTGTGGTGGGAGAGAAAAATAAATTTACCATTGAAAAGGAAACTCGCATTGAAACCATTTTTGAATCGTATAAAGAAAGTAAAGTTCTGAAGGCTCTTTTTAAAGCGCACCCTTACGAGGAAATTCCCTACGATATTTATTCTTTAGACAATAAACATCCGCAAATTGGTTCGGGCTTAATTGGAGAATTACCTAAAGCTGAAAAGGAGAAAGATTTTTTGCTCAATCTCAAAGCTGTATTCAAAGGCGGTTGTATAAGACATACAGCCCTACTCGATAAAAAAGTCAAAAGAGTCGCTCTGTGCGGAGGTTCCGGTAGTTTTTTATTGCAGGATGCCATTCGTGCCGGAGCCGATATTTTTATTACCGGAGATTTTAAGTACCACCAGTTCTTCGATGCTGAAAACAAGCTGATTATAGCTGATATCGGTCACTACGAATCGGAGCAATTTACCCCAGAAATATTTTATGCCATTATTCATAAAAAATTACCTAAATTTGCCGCCTATTTGTCGAACCATAACACAAATCCAATAAACTACTTATAAAATGGCAAAATCAACCATTAAAGAAAAAATTGACGCCTCTGTAGAGGGGAAACTTCGTTCTTTATACGAAATGCAACTTATTGACAGTAAAATTGATCGCCTGCGCATTGTACGCGGTGAGCTTCCGTTAGAGGTGCAGGATCTTGAAGATACTGTTGCTCAACTTGAAACGCGTTTCGAAAATTACAGCAAAGAAACTACTGATTTAGAGGTGCAAATTGCAGAGAAAGTGCAAGCCGTAAAAGATCATAAAGCAAATATTAAGAAATACGAAGCTCAACTTGGTAAGGTTAAAAATAACCGCGAGTATGATGCTATCACCAAAGAGGTGGAATTTCAAAATTTAGAAATTCAACTGTGTGATAAACGTGTGAAAGAATTTAAAGCGCAAATTGCCATGAAAGAAGAATTTCTTTCTACTGCAGAAAGCGAATTGAAAGATAAAAAGAAAGATCTTAAAGCAAAGAAAGCTGAGCTGGAAGAGATTGTTGAAGAAACTCAAAAAGAAGAGGAAGACTTAACAAAAAAATCAGATAAAAAATCGAAAGAAATTGAAAATCGGTTGCTTGGCGCTTACAAACGCGTACGTGCAAACATGATTAACGGTTTAGCAGTTGTGCCTGTTGAGCGTGATGCCTGCGGTGGATGTTTTAGTAAAATTCCACCCCAACGTCAGTTAGATATTAAAACACACAAAAAAGTTATTGTATGCGAACATTGCGGTCGTATTTTGGTTGACCCCAATCTGGTCGGAGAAAACTAATCAAAGAAAAGCCTCTGAATTTTCAGGGGCTTTTTAATTTACTAAATATGAATTCCTTCGATTGGTTTAATTGGGTAATTCTCCCACTGTTAATTTTTATATCTCGCCTCGGCGACGTAACACTTGCTACGCTACGTCATATTTTTATTTCTAAAGGATTAAAAAAAATCGTTCCTGTTCTGGCTTTTTTTGAAGTGCTCATTTGGCTCATTGCAATCCGCCAAGTTTTTAATAATCTCAATAACATTCCTTGTTTCATTGCTTGGGCAGGTGGTTTTTCTTTGGGGACTTATGTAGGAATTTTGATAGAAGAAAAAATTGCACTTGGTATGCAACTTATTCGCATCATAACCAATGCCGATTATACTGCACTTACAAATGCTTTAAAGAAAATTAATCAAGGATATACAATTGTTGACGGAGAAGGTTCACAAGGCCCCGTAAAACTTATTTTCCTGCAATTTCGCAGAAAAAATAAAGAGGAAGTAATAAAACTAATTCATGCCCACCTACCCGATGCTTTTTACAGCGTTGAAGATGTGCGAAACTCTGAAATGGGAATTTTTAGTCGATCGCATCGTGCTTAATTTTTTTGTGTATATTTAAACTTCATGCCTCGTGTATTATTTATAGCCTCCCATCGCCCCAACCGTTCGCCGAGCCAACGCTACCGATTTGAGCAGTATTTTAACTTTCTGGAAAAAAATGGATTTCAGTGCGAACTGTCGTATTTAATTTCAGAAAAAGACGATGCTTATTTTTATTCAAAAGGACATTTTTTCTGGAAACTCTGGATATTTTTTAAAGCTTTTTGTTTTCGCATAAAAGATCGCATGCGTTATAAAAATTTCGATATTGTTTTTGTGCAGCGTGAAGCCATTATGGTAGGCACAACTTATTTTGAAAGAGGCATACGCAAAACCAAAGCTAAATACATTTTTGATTTTGATGATTCTATTTGGGTGATGGACACATCGCAGGGAAATAAAAAATTTGAATGGCTGAAAGACCCTGAAAAAACCGCCAGAAATATACGTCAGGCCAATATGGTAATTGCCGGAAACACTTATCTGGCCGACTACGCGAGGCATTACAACAAAAACATAAAAATCATTCCTACTACCATTGATACGGATGTACATAAACCAATTTCCGTAAAAAAAGATAAAATCACCATTGGCTGGAGTGGAAGTTTAACAACCATAAAACATTTTGAATATGCTTTGGATTTTTTGAAAATAATAAAGAAAAAATATCCTGAGGTCGAAATTTGTGTAATAAGTGACGGTGTTTACAAAAATAATGCAGTCGAAATAAAAGGCCTTGCCTGGACATCGGAAACAGAAGTAGAATCTATAAACACATTTTCTATCGGCATTATGCCGCTGCCCAATGATGAGTGGGCAAAAGGTAAGTGCGGATTGAAAGGCTTATCGTACATGGCTTGCGAAATTCCCACAATCATGTCGCCGGTTGGTGTGAACACAGAAATTATTGAACACGGTAAAAATGGTTTTCTTGCATCTACCACTAACGAGTGGGTTAATTGCTTATCTCAATTAATTGAAAGCGCAGAGTTGCGTGAGAAAATAGGTAAAGCAGCGCGGCAAACAGTTATAGAAAAATACTCGGTTGCATCACAACAAGAGAATTATCTTTCCGCTTTCAAAGAGGTTTTGCGATAAGAAGAAGTATAAGGAGTTAGTATAAGTATAAAATAGATTATTAGTAGATTTGCAACTATGAAAAAGAATTTTGTAGAAGAACTTCGGTGGCGTGGAATGATACACCAAGTTATGCCGGGAATTGAAGAACAACTTTCAAAAGAAGCAACTACCTGTTATATAGGTTTCGATCCAACGGCAGATTCGTTACACATAGGAAGCCTAGTGCAAATCATGTTGCTTAAACATTTTCAGTTATGCGGTCACAAACCAATAGCTCTAATTGGAGGAGCAACAGGAATGATTGGCGATCCTTCCGGAAAGGCAGAAGAACGTAAATTATTGACATTAGAAGATGTACGTTATAATGAACAATGCATAAAAAAACAGCTTGAAAAATTCCTGATTTTTGAAGGGACGGAAAATTCTGCAGAAATTGTAAATAATAACGACTGGTTTCAAAATATAAATACTATTACTTTTTTAAGAGAAGTTGGTAAATTTTTAACAGTAAGTTATTTGCTAAGTAAAGGTTTCGTAAAAGATAGATTGGAACAGGACGGAGATATGTCTTTTACTGAGTTTAATTATATTTTAATGCAGGCATATGATTTTATGTGGCTGTTGACAGAAAAAAACTGCAAGCTTCAAATGGGTGGCTCAGACCAATGGGGTAATATTACTGCAGGCACCGAACTTATCAGGAAAAAACTCCGCAAAGAAGCTTTTGGAATTACTTGCCCGCTTATCACAAAAGCAGATGGAGGAAAATTCGGAAAAACAGAAACCGGAAATGTTTGGTTAGATCCACATAAAACTTCTCCGTATAAATTTTATCAATTTTGGCTTAATGTAAGCGATGAAGACGTAGTAAAGTATATTCGCATATTTACTTTATTAAGCAAAGAAGAAATTGAAGCATTAGAAACTCAACACGATGCCGCTCCTCATGAACGTATTCTGCAAAAAACATTAGCGAAAGATGTTACAATAAGAGTTCATTCAGAACATGATTATAAATCTGCTGTAGAAGCGACAGAAATTTTATTTAAAGGAACTTTAGATGATCTGAAGAAGTTAGATGAAAAAATGTTTCTTGAAATTTTTGACGGCGTTCCTCATTATGAAATAAGCAGAAGCAGTTTAGAAGGCGGACTTTCATTAATTGATTTTCTTTCCGTAAACACTCCCGTTTTTACAAGCAAAGGCGAAGCGCGTAAAATGTTACAGTCAGGAGGCGTTTCTATTAATAAAGAAAAAATTCATGTTTCTTCAAATGTTATTGACGAGTGGTTCTTTAGTAACAAAATAACAGCTAAAAATCTTATCAATGAAAAGTATATTCTAATCCAAAAAGGTAAAAAGAATTATTTTTTAGCGAAGGTGGTGTGAAGTTATCCGTTAATAGTTCTTGGTTATTTGTTTTCTAACTTACAACGAATAACGGACAACTAATAACTTCCAACTAATTAATCCTGATCTTCTGCCCTACCTTAAGGTAAAAGCGTTTATCGGTGCCGTTAAGGGTTTTCATTTGCTGAGAAGTTAAACCATAGCGTTTAGCAATCTCGTACCAGCTATCACCACGCTGCACAGTATAAACTTCGGCATCTGTAGGAAAAGCAGCTATACCGTATTTAGATTTACGAATAGTAAGTGTATCGTTTAAAATTTTTCCCTCATCAAAAGAAATAAAATTGGCCGGGTTTAAAGCATGTCCCATATACCTCACTTCAAAATGTAGGTGAGACCCCGTAGAATTTCCGGTTGAACCACCAAGTCCAAGTAACTGTCCGGATGTAACAACTTGTCCGGTCTTTACTTTAATTTTAGAAAGATGTGCGTAAACAGTTTCCAATCCGTTGTAATGTCTTACGATAACCACATTGCCGTAACCGTTACCGCGGCGTGCAATACGCACCATTCCGTCAAAAGCAACTAAGACTTTATCACCTTTGTTTAAATCAATATCAATGCCTTTGTGCATGCGTTTATCGCGCCAGCCGTAATTGGAAGTTACAATACCGCAAATAGGTGGAGTGTAATTGCCTAATGAATCGTTTTGAACTACAATATCAGCTAAATCGGGTAGACATTCATCTGTGGCAAGTGTAAAGAGATTTTCTACATCAAATGTTTCGTAAATATCGGTTGCAGGTAAAAAATTAAGTTTATTGCTTTTTGTTGTTTTAGTTAGTTCAATACTTGCCTTTTCTAACTCAGCATTGTAGTGATTTATCATTTCAATTGCGGCAGCAGGAATGGTATCTAAATCGAGGATAGAATCAACCATATAAACCAATTCTTCGCGAGAAATGGGCTTAAGGTTATTTACATTAATTGTATCTTGTTTAATTGGCCCGCCCAAACTCAAGGTGTTTGGGTTCTTGAAAGCGAAGAATAGCATCGCCAACAAAAAAACAGGGGTTAAATATTTAAACAAGACTTTCATCAGGCCGCTAAAATAGCGATTTTAAATGATAATAAAAATTTGTTAAAATTTGATTTACAGTCATTTAATTTGATTTAGATGAAGTAAAACATTTGTTACCTAAATGTGTTATATAGTAAACCAAAGAGTTGAACCTCTATTAGTCTTATCTTTATAAATTCATGCGGCAACATCTTTTAAAAAGACTAATTTCTATCGTTTTATTGCTTCCTTTTGCCAATACTGCAAATGCTCAGTTAAGCAGTTTTGAGCTTTTAGGTGGGCTTTCGGGTATAAACAACCCTACAAGTTTTAAAATGAATGGCACCAAAGAATTAGGCTTAAGATATAACCAGAAAATTGGTTGGGTTTGGAGCGGGAATTTAACAGCGGGATTAAGTAACATTAACTTTAATACCACTGTTTATCAAAATGATTACAGCGACTTACAAAACAAATATCGGTTTTTACAGCTTGGTATAAACTTTAACGCTTTAACCGCCCTAAGAACTTTGCGCGATAATTGGAAATCGGCTAAATGGGCCACGCGAATAAGTCTTAAAGGATTTAAATGGTATTTGTGCGGAGGTGTTGAGTTTTTGAAATTGAAAGAATCGTCTGATATACAAAGTCGTTCTTTTGTAACCAATGTTTATGGAGGCATCGGATTTGAAATACTTCGCTTAGGGAAACGCGCCAAACAAAAATACCCTGCGCTTGTTCCTTTTGTTGAGATAAAATATTTTCACAACATTTCCGGCGGTTATTATAGTTTGCCATTAGTAAACTTTGACAGAATTACTTATTCGTTGGGAGTGAAATACACCTACGGTTTAGCGGAATCGAAATAAAGATTCTTATTTTCTGCACAAATAAATTATCTCACTGGCAGGTAAGCGATAACGCTCAATTAATTCTTTAGAGAAAGTATTTACATAATCATCGGCAGTAACTTTAAAACCTGCTTCCTCGAGGCGGGTTTTGTAGTCTAAGCCAAATAGACGCACGTGATCTTTTTGCCAAAAATGTTCTTCGCGCGCTTCTTCTGTAACAATTGATTTGTCTTCGTAAGTATCTTGTCGCGTATTATCCATAGGCACCTGAAAAATTCCCCATCCGCCGGGCGACATAATTCTATACAACTCGCGCATGCATTGTCTGTCATCATCTACATGTTCCAATACATGATTACAAAAAATAACATCAAAAGTATTGTCTTTAAAAGGTGCTACATGCAAATCCATCTTTACATCTGCAATAGGCGAATTTAAATCGGCTGTGGTATAATCAATATTTTTCATCGCCTTAAATAATTTATAAAAACATTGTTCGGGCGCTATGTGAAGCATTTTATGATTAGACGTGAAAAAATTTGTTTTGTTTTTTAAATATAGCCATAAAAGTCTGTGTCGCTCTAAAGACAAACTGCCCGGACACAAAACATTTTTTCTTTTTGCACGACCGGAATATCCATAAGGTAAAAATTTGCGATAAGTTTTTCCACTAATTGGGTCTTCGTAGCTATTGCCGTAATAAACAAGCGGGGCAATTTTACTGAACCCTAAACTAAATGTAATTAATATCGGGCGGGGAATAGTACGCAGCAACCAATGAAACATACTACAATAATTTTGAAATTATTTCTTCAACACTTAAACCATCTGCCTCTGCTTTGTAATTGCGTACTAAACGATGGCGAAGTACATTGTAAGCAACTGCTTTTACATCTTCAATATCGGGAGAGTATTTTCCATTTAATGCAGCGTGAGCTTTTGCACCCAAAACTAAATACTGAGAAGCACGCGGACCTGCACCCCAAGCTAAATACTGGGTAGCAAGTTGATTGCTTTCGTTAGCACGGGTTTTAACGGCAAGCTTAACAGCGTATTCAATTACATTATCGGCAACCGGAATTTTGCGCACCAATTGCTGGAAATAAAGTATTTCTTCGGACGATAAAATTTTATTTAAGGAAACAGTTCTGTCAACCGTAGTTTGCTTTACCACTTGGTATTCTTCTTCTAAGGTTGGATAATCTAACCAAAGATTAAACATAAATCGGTCTAACTGCGCTTCGGGCAAGGGATAGGTTCCCTCCTGCTCAATGGGATTTTGAGTAGCTAATACAAAGAAAGGTTCAGGTAAAAGATATTTTTTTCCGGCAACGGTTACGGTACGTTCTTGCATGGCTTCAAGCAAAGCTGCTTGTGTTTTTGGCGGAGTACGGTTAATTTCATCAGCTAAAACTATATTGGCAAAAATGGGACCTTTTATAAATTTAAAATTGCGCGACTCGTCTAATATTTCAGAACCGGTAATATCGCTCGGCATTAAATCGGGTGTAAACTGCACGCGGCTAAAAGATAATCCAAGCACATCTGAAATAGTCTGAACCAATAATGTTTTTGCTAAACCGGGTACACCTACTAACAAACAGTGTCCTCTGCAAAAAACAGAAATTAAAGCGTTTTCAATAACATCATGCTGCCCCACGATAACTTTGCCAATTTCAGCCGATAACTTTTTGTGTGTATCGTGCAAGGCATCTACCGCTTCTACATCCGATTTAAAATTCATACTACGATTTTAAGAGGACACGAAATTACTAATAAAACTACGAATCACCACATCGTGATTTGGAAGAATATAATATTGCGAAATTTTACCTGGTTACATACACAATACCCTTTTCTTCAAAAGCTTTGCGGGTATTGAAATTGGTATAGTTAAGAATGAAGAAATAAGCGCCATCAGCAGCATTTTTCCCGTTCCAGGGAACATCGTAAACATCGGTTTCAAAAATTAACTGGCCCTCCCTGTTAAAAACAATAAGATTGTAATCTCCTAAACAAGTTGCGTCATTGATTTGAGGTACCCAATAGTCATTAACATTATCGCCGTTTGGAGAAAAAATATTAGGGACAACAATTTTCATAGGAGGACTCCAAATACATAAATAGCAGGAATAGGTTTGACAAGGAGCCTGTGCCATAAGCCCGTTTATTGCGTAAGTAATTATAAAAATAATAACAAGTAATTTTACCCGCATTCTACGAAATTAGGTTAAATCACAACATCAATTAGTTAAAAAACTGTAAGTGGTTGACTTTTTACGCTAAGTGGCAGTAATTATTTAATAACTGGTAAAATTGTTTACTAACGATAAGTTGTATTTGCGTTAGGGATTGAAATGGAAAGCTCGCCCGAAGGGAACGCCGATACTTCGATAAGTTCAGTATGACGGAATACATTAATCACAATAATTTTTACCTTTGCCAACTATGAAGATTTCCTACAACTGGCTTAAGACCTTATTGAATTTAGATAATTATACGCCCGCACAAATTGCAGTGGCACTTACTGATTGCGGATTAGAAGTAGAAAGCACAGAGACTTTTGAAAGTATAAAAGGGATGCTGCAAGGTGTGGTAGTTGGCCACGTTATTGAAAAAATAAAACATCCTAACGCCGATAAATTAAGTTTGACTAAAGTTGATATTGGTAATAACACCGTTTTAAGTATTGTTTGCGGCGCACCCAATGTAGATGTCGGACAAAAAGTATTGGTGGCTACGGTTGGTTGTACGCTTCATACATCGGGCGGAGAAAGTATAGAAATAAAAAAATCTAAAATACGTGGCGAAGCAAGTGAAGGTATGATTTGTGCTGAAGATGAATTAGGATTAGGAAAAGATCATGACGGAATTATGGTTTTGCCGAATGACACTCCAATAGGAAAACACGCAGCTGAGTTTTTAAATTTATATACCGATACAGTTTTTGAAATTGGATTAACGCCTAACCGTGGAGATGCTGCATCTCACTTAGGCGTTGCACGCGATTTAGCCGCAGTACTTAATTGCAGCGAAAATGTAAATACACACGAAGCACGTTTAGTTGGTATAAATGATTTACCTGAAGCATCAGGAGTGCTTTCGATAGACGTATTGGTGGAAGAACCCGAACTTTGTCCGAGATACAGCGGAATTACAATCAGCGGAATTACCGTTGCAGAATCGCCCGAATGGTTAAAAAATTATTTAAAGACGATTGGATTGCGTCCGATTAACAACATAGTAGATATTACCAATTTTGTAATGCACGAAACCGGGCAACCCTTACATGCTTTTGATGCATTTACTATTGAAGGAAAACAAATTGTGGTGCGCAAAGCAAAAGCTAATGAGCCTTTTGTTACATTGGATGGAGTTGAGCGAAAACTAAACTCAACTGATTTAGTTATAGCCAATGTAAAAGCGCCCATGTGCATTGCCGGTGTTTTTGGCGGATTGCTTTCTGGCGTGACAGAAAAAACTACAGCTATATTTTTAGAAGCAGCTTATTTTAATCCGTCTTCGGTTAGAAAAACTTCTAAAACACATGGTCTCAAAACAGAATCGTCGTTTAGGTTTGAACGTGGTGCCGACCCGGAAATGACAGTGAACGCAATTAAACGCGCAGCATTTTTAATTACTGATTTAGCGGGCGGACAAGTTTCTTCTGTGTTAACGGATATTTATCCCGATATATTGGAACCTTATAAAGTTGCTTTTTCATTTACAAATTGTGATAAAATAAGTGGAAAAGAAATTGACCGAAACACCATTAAAACAATTATACGTTCGGTGGGAATAGAAATTACAACAGAAGGAAATGATGGTTTGTTATTGCACGTGCCGCGTTACAAATATGATGTTACGCGTGAGATAGATGTTATTGAAGAAGTGTTGCGCATATACGGATTGAATCAAATTCCGGTTGGCGGAAAAATTTCTTTCTCTGTGCCGGTATCAACTAAAAACAATATTGTAAAAGTTGATAAAGAAATTGCTTCTGTATTAACGCACACAGGCTTTTGCGAAATGATGACGACATCGCTTACAAAAGCAACTTACTTAGAGAAAAGTGAGGATGCCGTGCCAATGCTAAACCCGCTTAGCACCGATTTAGCTGTTTTAAGAAACTCTTTGTTGTACGGAATGTTGGAAGCAGTTAATTACAACATCAATCGTAAGAGTGAAAATTTAAAGTTATTTGAATTTGGAAACACGTATCATAAAGAAGCCGCAAAAGATTTTCCGTATACAGAAAAAAAACAAGTCGGGATTTTACTTACCGGAAATAAACACGAACAAAATTATCATGCTAAGACAAACGCTGTAAGTTTCTTCACGCTGAAAGCTTATGTAGAAAATATTTTAAATCGTTTAGGTGTAGGATACAAAACTCAAAACGCCGAGCACGATAACTTGACAGGTGTTTTGGAGTATACGGTAAATGGAAAAACAGTTGCTAATATCGGAACCGTTACTCATTCACTTTTAAAAAGTTTTGATATTAATCAGCCTGTTTTGTTTGCAGAATTACATTTGAAATCAATTTATAAAAACGCTTTTAAAGACGTTATTTATAATGAGTCGGCAAAATTCCCAAGCGTAAAGCGTGATTTGGCTTTGTTATTGGATAAAACCGTTAGTTATGCGCAGATAGAAAAAGTGGCGTTTGAAACTGAAAGACAATTACTAAAAGAGGTTAATTTATTTGATGTGTACGAAGGCGAGAAAATTCCGGCCGGAAAAAAGTCTTACGCAGTAAGTTTTACCCTTTTAAATGCCGAGGCTACCCTTACCGACAAGCAAATTGAAAACAGCATGAGCAAGCTGCTTAAAGCCTTTGAAAAGGAATTTAATGCAATTATTAGGTAGTTGGTTTTCAATATATTAACAGGTTTGTCATCAAGTTTTAAACCAACAATAAACAGGTTTTGAACTAAATCGATAAAGGGTTGCTAATTCAGATTTTAGACCAAGTCCACTTTTGAATAGCCCAATAATTAGCGTACGCCCTAAAAGGGTTGTATCTTTGTCAAGCAAAAAATCGCAAGCCAATGTTTGAAATCTTAAATCATTTCCAGACTAAATTCAAGCCTTTAACAAAAGAGGGTTTGCGCATTCAGGGTTTATCAATGATTGATCCCAAGCGTAAAAAGCATGTTATTATGATTTCTAAACCTTTTATTTTTGATAACCGTAAACTTCCTAAAGTTTATGACGGTCTTGACATCAAATCAAAAATTGAAGGAGATTTACCAAATGAATTTAAAGTAGATGCTAAATTAGAATATATCTGGGCTCCGCAGCGTTTTGAACAATTTGTTGATCGTTGCAGTGATGAAATTCGCAAGAAATTTAAGAAACCGGAAATGAGTCGTAAAGATATGTTGGATGCTTTGGCATTTGGCAGTTTTGACGATCATAAAAAGAAATGCACACAACTTTTAAGCGAAGGTAAAATTCCTCCGTTTACACTTAACTAAGCAAAAACAATTAGTAAGGGTTAAACTATTGATTAAGCTTAATGCAAAATCCCTCGAGAAATCGGGGGATTTTTGTTTTATAAATACTCATCGAAGGATTTCCCTCTCCCGCGGGAGAGGGATTAAGGGTGAGGGCGAGGAAAATGCCCCGAAACAATCTCCCATCTTTTATGAGATTGTCGCGCTTCGCCCGCAATGACGGTACTTGGGGTGGCCATTACTTCACCAGACTCAATTTATATGTATCAATACAGACCTACTTCTGTAAGTATCTGATTTTTACCAAAAAATTGTCTTAACCAAACATTTGATAATTTCCATTAAATATTTAGCTTTGCACCCCTAAAATTAAATTAAAACTATATGAATCATTACGTACTTTATTTAATACCCTGTCTGGGAATAGTTGGTTTAATAGTAATGGCCATTAAATCGGCTTGGGTTAGTAAGCAAGATGCCGGCGATGCCAACATGCAAGAACTTGCAGGCTACATAGCCAAAGGCGCTATGGCCTTCTTGAAAGCCGAATGGAAAGTGTTAAGCATTTTCGTTGTCTTTGCCGCAGCTTTACTTGCATATTCAGGAACTATTCATGAAGTAAAAGGCATTCATATACACTCCAGCTGGATTATTTCAATTGCATTTATAATTGGTGCTGTTTTCTCGGCTACTGCCGGATATATTGGTATGAAAGTAGCTACCAAAGCAAACGTTCGTACCACTCAAGCAGCACGTACAAGCTTAAAACAAGCTTTAAAAGTTTCTTTCACAGGCGGAACCGTAATGGGACTGGGTGTTGCGGGTTTAGCAATACTTGGTTTAGGAGGTTTATTCATTGTGCTTTTATCGGTATTCAGCGACCTAGGAGCAGATACTGTTAAAACAGCTATTGAAGTTTTAACCGGCTTTTCATTAGGAGCCGAATCAATTGCATTATTTGCCCGCGTTGGCGGAGGTATTTATACCAAAGCTGCCGATGTTGGTGCCGATTTAGTTGGTAAAGTTGAAGCAGGTATTCCCGAAGATGATGTGCGTAATCCCGCCACGATTGCCGATAACGTTGGCGATAACGTAGGTGATGTTGCCGGTATGGGTGCAGATTTATTCGGTTCTTATGTGGCTACTATTTTAGCTACTATGGTACTCGGACAAGAAATTACTGTTACAGATAATTTTGGTGGTATGTCGCCTATTCTTTTACCAATGGTAATTTGTGGTTTAGGCATTCTTTTCTCTATTGTTGGTACATGGTTCGTTCGTATTAAAGACGATAAATCAAACGTACAAAGTGCATTGAACATGGGTAACTGGGCTTCTATGCTTATTACCGTTGTTGCTTCTTATTTTGTAGTGATGTGGATGCTGCCTGAGGGAGACCTTACCTTGCGTACTGCAACTTTTACTAAACTGGATGTGTTCTGGGCTATTGTTGTTGGAACAGTTGTTGGTGCTATCATGAGTATTGTAACCGAGTATTACACCGCAATGGGCAAAAAACCTGTTCTGTCAATTATTCAACAATCATCAACCGGGCACGCTACTAATATTATCGCCGGTTTATCAGTTGGTATGAAATCAACTGTTATTCCAATTTTAACTTTAGCAGGTGGTATTATGGCATCTTATTACTTTGCCGGATTATACGGTGTGGCTATCGCTGCCGCAGGTATGATGGCAACTACCGCTATGCAATTAGCCATTGACGCTTTCGGGCCTATTGCCGATAACGCAGGCGGTATTGCAGAGATGAGTCAGCTTCCTCCCGAAGTACGTGAGCGTACCGATAATTTAGACGCGGTAGGTAACACAACAGCGGCAACCGGAAAAGGATTTGCTATTGCTTCTGCAGCCTTAACTTCTTTAGCCTTATTTGCAGCCTTTGTTGGTATTGCGGGCATTAATGCCATTGATATTTACAAACCAAATGTATTAGCAGGTTTATTTGTTGGAGGAATGATTCCTTTTATTTTCTCAGCCTTATGCATTCAGGCAGTTGGTAAAGCCGCTATGGATATGGTACAAGAAGTTCGTCGTCAGTTCCGCGAAATTCCGGGAATTATGGAATACAAAGCCAAACCCGAATACGAAAAATGTGTTGCCATTTCTACCAAAGCATCTATTCGCGAAATGATGATGCCGGGGGCCATTGCATTAATTACTCCTGTTTTGGTTGGATTTATTTTTGGCCCAGAAGTATTAGGCGGTTTATTAGCGGGTGTAACTGTTACCGGTGTGTTGATGGGAATTTTTCAAAGTAACGCGGGTGGTGCATGGGATAACGCTAAAAAATCATTCGAAAAAGGTGTTAGTATTAACGGTGAGATGTTCTACAAAAAATCCGAACCGCATAAAGCTTCTGTAACAGGTGATACCGTTGGAGATCCTTTCAAAGATACTTCAGGTCCTTCCATGAATATCCTTATCAAATTAATGTCAATCGTTTCTTTAGTTATCGCTCCATACATTGCTTCTACAGGAGGTGATAAAAAAATCATGACTGAAGAAATTTTAAAATGTAACATTAACGGTGTAGAATATACTTGCACAAGCAAAGCGCAATGCGATAGCATATTGGGTTTATCTCAACGAAGTCTTTCAGAATTAAGCGGAAATTATTTTATCGATCAGGCACATTCTTATGTTGATTTTGCACTAAACCATAATCTATCAAAATCTAAAGGAAGTATTGCTATCGATACCGGAATAATTAAAATAAACAAAAACAACCTAAGCGCTTCTACCATTATGGTTTTAATGGGCATTAAATCTATCAATACACAAAATGCCGACCGCGATGAGCACTTGAGAGCTAATGATTATTTTCATGCTGATAGTATTGCTATCGCTAAATTTGAATCAACAAGTATTGATACCACATCGGGCGAATACGATTACAAATACATTGCACACGGAACCCTTACGCTACGCGGAATTTCTAAACCTGTTGATGTTTGGTTTAATTACGTTGGAAAAACAGAAACAAAACACGGAAATATTTTTGCGTTTGACGGCGAGACTATGTTTAACCGTTTAGATTTTAAAATCGGAAAAGAAAGTAAATCTATTGGCAGCGAAATTAAAGTGCACTTGAACTTAGAGACTTATCAGCATGAGTAAAAGTAATTCATTATTCTACTCGCATTAAATTAAAACCTTTCAGAAATGGAAGGTTTTTTTTATAACTATTGTTTGCAAAATTTACGAAGTTATATCAGCTAATGGTATAATTCAATAGCCTCGACCTTAAGGTCGGGGCGAAATTTGCGAAATTAGTATGGGCTTTAGCCCAACAGTATAGGTTTGCTATGTGCCAAAAAATTCATGTATTCAAAAAAGAAAAAGAATAACGTATATTTGTTTAAAGCATTTCTTTATGCGCCTTATAAAACCGATAGATAAAAAAGAACAAGCAAGGTTTTTTAAACTGCTAAGAAAATATAAAAAATATCTTTTCTCTTTTCCCGGGGTAACCGACATGGCTATCGGCTTTCCCTTTCGCAGAAAAAAAATGCAAAAGGAAATTTGCATTATCGTACACGTTTCAAAAAAACTGAGCGACAAAAAATTAAATAAAAAACACATTCTTCCAAAAAAAATTGAGGGTGTGCGTGTAGATGTAATTGAAACACATCCCGTAAAACATGCCGATGAAAACCCAATTGAGCCATTGTTAGGCGGAATAAGTATTTCTACTGTAAACCTGAAATTGCAAGGCACATTGGGCGCCATCGTGTTTGATAACGATACCAGCGAACCAATGGGATTAACCAATCATCATGTCATTATCAAAAAATTATTTTTCAAAGCCGGTGATGCAGTTACACAACCTGCCCTTAAACCCGATGCGCCCCAATTTACAATCGGTAATGTGCTGCGAGGTAATTTTAATATCGATGCGGCTGTATTTAAAATTAACGGCAGTCGTGTTATAGATTCGAACAACAGTTTAAACGGAATTCAAGGAAAAATAAAAGGTGTAACCGATCCGGTTATTGGTATGCCGGTTAAAAAAAGCGGAGCTACTTCTTCTGTCACTTACGGAATTATTTCACAAATAGGTTTTGATAAAATTGCCATTCATCCCAACAAACAAAAAGCTCCTTCGCAAAACAATTTATCATTGCCCGGCGATAGCGGTTCTATTTGGGTAACCGATACAGATGATATGCTTGCTGTTGGTTTACACACCGGCGGAGAAATTCCCGGAAGCGGATTTGAATATGCTTACGCCTCTTATATTAAAAAAGTTCTCACAAAATTAAATGTGCATTTTAGTTAAATTTATGTTTAAAAAAGTAAGACAATTTTTTACTTTTTTGCTTTTGTTGTGTTACACAAAAGCAAATTGTCAGTTATTAAATAAAAATGATACCACACGCGAACACATGTTTGGCGGAGTTTCTGTTTTCTTTGATGAAGATTTTTTTCTCGGCATGACTCCTTTTACAACAAACCTCGATAGAGATTATACAGGAGGCGGTGCTTTACAACTAAACGGAAAGTTTATTGAAAAATCAAATATCAATATTTTAAATGTCTTGTTGGATAAATTTACCCGGCTCGATAAAATTCATCACAAAAACAGCATAAACAGATTTAATAGTTTAAAGTTTGGCTTAACGACTTTTACACCGCGGGGAATTTTTTTAAATAAAACCTATCCTATACAAAACGACAGGCCTTACGCAAATATTGCTTTTATTTCAACCTCGCGCACATCGGCTGATATGTTTGAAGAAAGTGCTATCACTACCGAACTTGAATTAGGTATGCTCGGGACTTCCTTGGGCGAAACTACACAGGCAGGCATACATTCTTTGTATCGCAAAAAACATAATCTATGCGATACTTGCAGGCCTTATGCGCCGAAAGGTTGGGGCAATCAGATATCTAACGGCGGAGAATTTACCGGAGAGTATTCTGTAACTTATAAAAAACTGATTAACCTAAATTTTATATCAACCGCAAATGAAAATGGTCCGCCCAAATATCCTTTAAAATATTTTGATGCCTTTTATACCGGCTCTGCTTATTTAGGGCATTATACTGCAATGGAAGGAACTCTTACGGCGCGTGCCGGAATCATTCGCTCCAGATGGTGGGTGTTTAATTCGTATCCTTTAGGTGCTAATGCGGAAGCAAAAATTGGAGCAGACAGCACAAGGGGAAAACATTTTAGAAATTGGGAATTTTATTTATTCGGAACATTCAGACCAAAAGCTATATTATATAATGCAGCACTTGAAGGACAATTTAAACCAACTGCGTTTTCATATAACCCAACACAAATAAATCATTTTGGTGCGCAAGGAGAAGTTGGACTTACATTTAGTTTCGCTTATTTTTTTACATTGAACGCTGTTTACACTATACGCAGCACCGAGTTTCAACATGAAAGCCCCACTTGCCACTCATGGATTGGTGTTTACTTTACGGCAAGATGTCCGTTTTACAAATAAGTATTTATTATATTTGGTTGTTATTTTTTAAATTAATTAATCAATATGAAAATTATTTCAGCTTCCCTCCTGGTATTATTGTTTTGTACAAACGTAAAATCTCAACCTAATAGAGAAACCGGATGGCTTAATTTGAAAGAAAAATCTTATTCCCTAAAATATCCTAATAACTGGGAGCTTGACCAAAGCGGACAATCAAACACTTCGTTCATTCTTCTTTCGGTTTTAGAAGTTGCTGAAGATTTATTTAGAGAAAATATTAATCTTATTATTCAGGATTTGTCGGGAAAAAATATTGATTTGGCTAAATACACCGAAATTTCTGAAGGGCAAATAAAAACAATGATGCTTAATTCTAAAATTATAGAAAGCGAATTAGTGAAAACTAAATCGGGAGAACATTACAAAATTATTTACGCCGGCGATCAAAATAACTTTCACTTAAAATTTGAACAATATTATTGGGTGCAAAACAACAAAGCATATATCTTAACTTTTACAAGCGAGGAAAGTAAGTTTGCAAATTATAAAGAAGTAGCAGAGAAAATTCTGAATTCTTTCGTTATAAAAAAATAATTTCTTCCAAGTAGTTTTTTAATAGTCTACTTCCATATCCAAACGCTTTTTCAACTCAAGCAGCGAAGGATTTTTTTTCATCATGGTTTCAAATTTTTCTGCCGGAGTGTAAGCCTTTTTTGTTCCATCAGAAATTTTTTCCTGCATGCTTAACGAAACCGTACTGTTGTTTAAATTTTTTCTTAGGTAATCTACAAAATCCTGACGCACGGGTTCAAAACTTTCTTTTTGTGCGCTGTTCTCAATTTCTATAACTACTTCGGTATCGTTTTTCAATAAAAGCATTTCGGCCCGCAGCATATTGGCTACTTGTTTTTTTCCTTTCTCCTGCATTAGTTTTGCAAAATTCCCGGCCGCTAATTGTACACGCTCTAAAGTAAATTTCTCATTACTTAACGCCGGAGTTTCTTTAATTTTTTCTTCAACTACAGCCTGTTGCTGTACTAATTGCTTAGACTGCTGCAAACGAAAACCGGAACTGATATTTAAATCTTTAAAAGAGGTAACGGGCTTGTCTGTAGTTTTGTATTGTACGGTATCTTCAGAAGTTATGGATGAAGGTACCTCCGGAATTTTTTTCTCAACAGATTTTGGAACACTTAACTTAGCAGAAGCGTCTTCTGTTGCTGCGGTCTTTACTTCAGCATCATCGTTTTTTTTTTCTGCATCGATTGGTGCAGCATTTAAATAACTCATTTGCAAAAGCGCAATTTCTACCTGCAAGCGCTGATTCTTAGCGGCTTTGTAACTGACGTCGCAACGATTAATAATTCCTAATGATTTTAATAAAAACTGCGTGCTGCAAGCTTCCGCCTGTTTCAAATATTTTTGCTTAATATTTTCACTTACTTCCAATAACTCAACGGTAGCGGCATCTTTGCAAACTAATATATTACGTAAATGCTCGCCTAAGCCTGCAATAAACTGGTGCCCGTCAAAACCATTATTAATAATTTCGTTATAGGTTAGTAGGGCGGTTGAAGTATCTTGCGTATTAAGTGCATCAGCAATTTTAAAATAATAATCGTAATCAAGTACGTGTAAATTATCAATTACCGTTTTATACGTAAGTGTGTTTCCACCAAAACTTACCATCTGGTCAAACATACTGCACGCATCACGCAAACCACCGTCGGCCTTCTGCGCAATAACACGTAATGCTTCCGGATCGGCAGTAATTCCTTCCGTTTTGGCAATGTAAGCTAAGTGGCTGGAAATATCTTCTAAACGAATTCTGTTAAAATCAAAAATCTGACAACGAGATAAAATAGTCGGTATAATTTTATGCTTCTCAGTAGTAGCTAAAATAAAAATGGCATGTTTAGGTGGTTCTTCCAACGTTTTAAGAAAAGCATTGAACGCCGCTGTAGAAAGCATATGTACCTCATCAATGATATACACTTTAAACTGCCCTAATTGAGGCGCAAAGCGCACCTGATCTATCAGATTACGTATCTCCTCTACCCCATTGTTTGAGGCGGCATCTAATTCAAATACGTTTAATGATTGTCCGCTGTTAAACGAAACGCAGCTATCACATTTATCGCAAGCCTCTGTATCATCAGTCAGTTTAAAACAATTAATAGTTTTTGCCAAAATACGGGCACAAGTGGTTTTGCCTACTCCACGTGGACCACAAAACAAAAAAGCCTGCGCTAAATGGTTGTTTTTAATTGAATTTTTTAGGGTGGTTGTAATATGCTGCTGCCCCACAACCGTTAAAAAGGTCTGGGGTCTGTACTTACGCGCCGATACTACAAAACGTTCTTCCATTTTCAGAACCTCAAAGGTAAAATTTAAACACTACTTTTGCGCTAAGAGTTTTTAACGACTGTGCATAATTATTTTGAAATAAATCTGTCTGCTGTTGTGCGGGAAATAATGGGGTATCAATTTACTGTTCCTAAGCCTGAGCGTTGGCAGGCAGGTTCGCGGGTATTGAAACGTAGTGTTTTTGTGCTTTTTGTAATGGCATTGGCTTTCCCGTCCTTTTCGCAACAACGTAAATTTGCTGTTTCGGGTACTGTGTTAGAGGGAGATTCTTCCACCCCTATGCCTTATGTGTATTTAATTAATCAAACAAACGGAAACGGGACCATTACAGACTATAACGGGCGCTTTACCATCATTGCAAAAAATACAGATACCTTGATATTTTCTTATCTTGGTTTCGCACGAAAAAAATACCCGGTTTCTCTTATTAAAAATGTAAATGACAGCACAAAAAAACCATTAAAAGTGCTTATGTATCCAATGATGGTTAATTTAGCACCTGTTACTGCCTTTTCATATAGAATTAAGCAAAATGAGATTGATTATATGAAACGCTATATTAAGCAACACGCTGCAGTTAAAGGGATAAACGCCTTGCAAAGCCCTATTACGGCACTGTACGACCAATTTAGCAAAAAAGGAAAAGAGAACAGAAAGCTTCAGCAAATATTTGAACAGATTTTGGTGCATGAAGAAGTAGAGAAAAAATTCAACCCCGAAATACTGAGGCAGCTTACCGAAGATCAGTTTATTGATTTTGATGCTTTCAGGAGATATTGCTGGTATGTTAACGACCAATACATCCTGTCGCATGAAGGATATGATCTCTATGCGCCAATTATGGATTGCTACCGTAGATGGAAAAGTGACGGGAAATAAGGGCGTTTCCCCAATTGAAAGTTTTCTAATTCCCATAATCATCATGGGGTCGCGCTTGGAGTTTATCCCGATGCATATCGGGACTGCAAGTCCTCGCCTTTGTGTCATTCAGAGCGAAGCGAAGAATCTACAACGGCTGCGGGCTTTCCGCTTCAAATGTTTTTTCAGCATTCAGCGAAACCAATAAAAAACAAGTAAAATGAGCTAATCGCTAACGCAAATACAAATCCATTCTAAAAAAACGGCATTTAACCTGATTTAAAGAGTGAAATATGTAACAAAAATTAACACAGGAAACTTTTAAATAAAATATAGTTTCCATAGTTTTGCAGCCCAATACAATAGAACGCTGATAACACAGATTTTTTTATGATTCACGCAGGCAATTTTTTTTATTTTCTATTCAAACGCGCCATTCCACTTAACTTTACAATAAGAAAATCATTTCTTATTATAATTCTCAGCGTTATCTGCGTTCCATCTTTTGCTCAAAACTTCACCATAAGTGGTTATGTAAAAGATGCAAAAAATGGCGAAGCCTTAATTGGCGTAAACATTTACAAGCAAGGAACTTCAATTGCTGTTAGCAGTAACGTTTATGGTTTTTATTCTTTAACACTGCCCGCAGGAAAACACACCATACTTTTTTCATACTTAGGATATACAGCGCAGCAAAAAGATACCACGCTTACAAAAAACATTACACTTACCGTTGAACTTGCCGAAGAAAGTAAAACACTAAACGAAGTTGTTATCAACACGGAGCGCGAAGACCAAAATGTAAAATCTATGGAGATGGGCGCCATTAAAATGGATATAAAGCAAATTGCAAAAATACCTGCGCTGTTAGGCGAAGTTGATATTATACGCAGCATACAACTTTTACCGGGCGTTACCACTATGGGAGAAGGTGCAACAGGTTTTAATGTACGTGGCGGTAATATTGATCAAAATCTTATTCTGTTGGATGAAGCACCCGTATATAATTCTTCGCATCTATTCGGGTTCTTTTCAATTTTTAATCCCGATGCAGTAAAAGATGTAAAACTTATTAAAGCAGGCATACCCGCACAATACGGCGGCCGGCTTTCTTCTATACTTGATATACGCATGAAAGAAGGTAACAGCAAAAAACTTCAAATCAACGGAGGTATAGGCACAATTTTTAGCCGACTTTCCATTGAGGGCCCAATCATAAAAGATAAAATGTCGTTTATAATTGCAGCGCGCAGAAGTTATATTGATGTGCTTGCAAGGCCTATTCTAAAAAAGAATTATGCTGCATTGGGCGACGCTAAGTTTTATTTCTACGACCTTACCGCAAAAATTAATTATAAAATCAACGATAAAAATACACTCTTCTTAAGCGGGTATCTTGGCAGAGATGTGCTAGGCGCAGGTTTTGATTTTAATTACGGCAATGCAACTACTTCATTAAGATGGAATCATCTGTTCAGCGATAAATTATTTCTTAATACTACTGCTTTTTACAGTAATTATGATTATGGTTTGGGATTTAGTAACGAAAGCAGTAATACTGCATTTAACTGGACATCTAAAATTGTTAATTACAGCATAAAACCCGATTTTACTTATTATTTAAATCCTAAAAATACCATTCATTTTGGCGGACAAAGTATAATTACACAGTTTCAACCGGGCAATACTTCCATTACATCCTCTGATGGATCTGTCAGTCATGTTAATTTACCATTCAAATACGGAATGGAAAACGCTTTATACATTGGAGATGAATATAAAATTAAACCACGGCTTAGTGTGGAAGCAGGATTACGTTACTCATTTTTTGATTACATGGGGCAAGGAAACGCTTACACATTTTATGACACCGTGCCGGGTGCTCACAAACGCTTAAAAGACACTACCTATTTTAAAATGTTTCAATCAATTAAAAAATATGGAAATTTTGAACCGCGTTTTTCTGTGAAATATGAAATAAATGATAACAGTTCTATAAAAGCAAGTTATAACCGTACCGCACAATACATTCATTTGGTTTCAAACACCGCAGCCGCAACTCCGCTTGATATATGGACACCTAGCACCAATAATATAAAACCACAATTATGCGATCAGTTTGCTTTAGGTTATTTTAAAAATTTAAAAGAAAATATGTTCGAGACTTCTGTAGAAGTGTATTATAAAAAATTGCAAAATCTTTTAGATTACGTTGATAATGCCAGTTTGCTTTTAAATAAATATGCCGAACAGGATTTATTGCAAGGAAAAGGAAAGGCATACGGCGCAGAGTTTTATATAAAAAAGAAAAAAGGAAAATTGAACGGTTGGATTAGCTATACTTACTCTCGTACACTCCGATTAGTTGAAGGCATTAGTACTAACGCGTGGTTTCCCAGTAAATACGACAGACCTCATAACCTAAGTGTTGTTTTAAATTACGATTTTAATAAACGCTGGAATTTGGCCGCCAATTTTGTTTACATAACCGGAACACCAAATACTTTTCCAAACGCACGTTTTGAATTACAGGGCTATGTGCAAGGCTACAACACAACAGGTTTAAGAAATAATTTCAGAAATACAGATTACAACCGTTTAGATTTTTCTGCCACCTATAACTTTAAAAAGAACGACATACGCCGCTGGCAAAGCAGTATCGTTTTTAGTGTTTACAATGCCTACGCAAGGAAAAATGCGTTTGCTATTTATTTCCAGGCAGACCCAACTAATCAGGTGCAAACACAAGCTATTCGTTATTCAATTATCGGGACAATTATTCCTGCTATTACCTATAATTTTAAATTTTAAAAAATGAAAAATATTTTACACTACTTAGTTTCTGCCACAAAGACACGAAGACACGAAGTTTCACAAATATTTCTTCGTGTGCCTCTGCGCCTTTGCGCCTTAGTGGCAAGTTTTTTAAGTTTTGTTGTTCTTGTTTCCTGCAAAGACATTATACAAATTGATTTAAAAAAAGGAGAGGCACTTTTGGTGGTAGATGCTTTTGTAAATAATCTTCCTTCTCCTCAAACAATTAGACTAACGTTTACGGCAGATTATTTCAGTAACACAAGCACACCTCCTGTTTTAGGAGCTACGGTTTCATTGACAGATTTAAGTAATGCAAAAACTTACAGCTTTACACCTGATGGTAACGGAAATTATTTATATACGCCACAACTAAACGATAGTATGGCGCAGATAAATCATAATTACCAATTAACTATTTCTTATAACGGAACAAGCTATACCTCTCTTACAAAATTAAAACGTACCGCAAATATTGATAGCATTAGCTTTTTAAACTCGAGGCGTGGGTTCGGTACCAACAAAGATACTTCTAATCCCCGAAAATTTTATCCTTATTTGTGGGCAAAAGACGCTCCCGGTGCAATTGATTATTACTGGATAAAAACATACACAAATAATGTATTTAATAACGAACCCCGCCAATTAAATGTTTCGCAGGATGATGGTGGAGGTCAAGATGGTAAACCTTTTATTATTCCTGTTGCGTTTTTTAGTTTGGTTTCCAAACCACTTTATCGTTTAGATAATTGTACCATAGAAATTCATTCTATAACGGCTGAAACCTATGATTTTTTATCGCAAATGCAAACGCAAATGACTAATGCTTCAAGTGGTTTATTTGCAGTAACACCCGAAAATGTAAAATCAAATATCAGTATCTCTTCGGGTTCAGGTATAAAAGCTATTGGTTGGTTTAGCATGTCGGCCACATCAAGCAAATCAAGAGTGGCAGGAAGTTAATCAAGACCCTATTGCCGCCAACTAACCCTTGAACTAAACAATATCTTTTAATTCACTAAGCGATTTAATTTGCAGATGGTTTCCAACAGGTTCTCCGAAAGGATTAAAGTGTATAGCGTGCCAACCTGCATCAAGTGCGCCCTGCACATCGCCGTTATGATCATCGCCAATCATTAAACAATCTTGCGGCTTTGCATTTATTTTTTCCTGAGCATGTTCAAATATTTTCCGGTCGGGTTTTTGAAAACCAACTTCTTCCGAAATAATAATAGTTGCAAAATATTTTCTTAAATCGCTTTGTTTAAGTTTTATATGTTGTACTTCTTTGAAGCCATTGGTTAAAATATGCAGCTCGTATTTACTTTGTAAATATTCCAGTATTTCGAATGAACCCGGAATAACATGTGTTTGATACGGACTTCGCTCTATATATTCTTTTTCCAATTGCAATCCAAATCCCAAAAAATGATAATCGAATGTAGCAAGTGTTTTTGTAAAACGAGATGAGCGCAATTGCTCTTTTGTAATTTGATTTTGACCATACTGATGCCAAAGCTCTTTATTGATTTTTTTATATGTACCAATAATTTCGGGTGCTTCTACTCCGCATTTAGATTCTAAACCGTAAGTTTCTATTAGTTGCAGCAAAATATTTTCAGAATTCTTTTCAAAATCCCAAAGGGTTCTGTCTAAATCAAAAAAAATGTGCTTTATGCCTGCAATTTTATTCAAAACCGTCGTTTTAGGTACTTGTGCTGAAATGTTTCAGTATTGTTTGTAAATTTACAACGTTTTTGTGCAACTTTCAATAATCATAGTTAATTACAACGTTAAACATTTTGTTGAGCAATGTTTACATTCGGTTTACAAAGCCCTCAAAGGCATTGAAGCCGAGGTATTTGTAGTTGATAACAACTCTGTTGACGGATCTGTGGCTCTTATCAGAGAAAAATTTCCGCAGGTAATTTTAATTGATAATAAGGTAAATGCGGGGTTCTCTAAGGCAAATAACCAGGCAATACGCCAAAGCAAAGGCAAATATGTGCTTTTACTTAACCCCGATACGGTAGTACAGGAAGATACCTTTAGTAAAACGCTTGCTTTTATGGAAAATACTCCCGATGCAGGTGGACTTGGAGTTAAAATGGTTGATGGAAAAGGAAATTTCCTACCCGAATCTAAACGGGGATTACCTACCCCCGAGGTTGCTTTTTATAAAATATTCGGGCTCGCTAAATTATTTCCAAAATCTAAACGTTTTGGCAGATATCATTTAACCTACTTAGATAAAAATAAAGTCCACCAAATTGATGTTTTAAGCGGTGCATTTATGTTGTTACGAAAAGAAACACTTGATAAATGCGGTTTGCTTGACGAAGATTATTTTATGTATGGCGAAGATATTGATCTTTCTTACCGTATTGTTTTAGGCGGTTATAAAAATTACTATTACCCCGAAACCTGCATTATTCATTATAAGGGCGAGAGCACACGTAAAAGCAGCATCAATTATGTATTTGTATTTTATCGTGCGATGGCTATTTTTGCAAAAAAACATTTCTCGAGCGGGAGAGCACAACTTTTTTCTTTTATTATAAATTTTGCTATTTATTTGCGCGCAGGTATTTCTATTTCCTGGCGGGTGGCAAAACAACTTTTTGTACCGCTACTCGATTTTACATTTATTTTCATTGGTTTATTTGTTGTGAAAGAATTTTATGAGAAACAAATAAAATTTACCGCCGGAGAAAGTTCTTATTTACCACATCTTGTAAAATGGGCTTTTCTTTCTTACTCATTAATATGGGTGCTCAGCGTTTTTTTTAGTGGCGGGTATGATAAACCAATTAAGCTGAAAAGAATTATAAGGGGAGTTATTGTGGGAATGGCTGTCATTTTAATAGGTTATTCTTTGTTGCCCGAAGAATACCGTTTTTCGAGAGCTATTATTTTATTAGGCAGTGCTTCTACCCTACTCGGTTTTTTATTTCTTCGTTTAGTTTTTCATCTTTTAAAATTAAAAGGCTATTTACTTTGGCAAAGAGAACATAAACGCATTGCCGTTGTTGGCAGCAGCGATGAATACAAACGTGTTTCTGATTTATTGAAAGAAACAGGAGCAAAAACTTCTTTTATTGGTTTTGTTTCTATTGATGATTCTAATGAAAATCAGTTAGGAAACATAAACCAACTCAATGAAGTAATTGAAATACACCTGATACAGGAAATTATTTTTTGTTCTAAAAATCTCTCTTCGCAGCAAATTATTTCGCACATGCTGCAATTAGTTTCTGCTTCTGTCGATTTTAAAATTGCGCCTCCCGAAAGTCTTTCTATTATTGGCAGCAACAGCATTGATACGGCAGGTGATTTATATGTTATTGACTTTAACTCGGTATCAAAACCACATAACAAACGCAACAAGCGAGTTTTTGATTTGATGAGTTCAATTATACTTCTTTTTCTTTTGCCTATTGTCATTTTAACTCAAAAGAAACCACTACAGTTTATCTCTAATTTATTTCTTGTCTTGTTTGGCGCAAAAACATGGGTGGGTTATGAAGCCGGTGCCGACCCACGACTACCCAGTATAAAAAAAGCGGTACTTGCTCCTTACGCACATCTTCATATTACAGATTCGGAGACAAAAAACAAGATTAATCTTTCTTATTCTAAAGATTATCATGTAGAAAAAGACTTGAAAATTGTATTGAGAAACTTCAGGCAACTCGGTAC
>OLKW01000306.1_pt1 | contig 92228 bp, 89 predicted proteins | sample 1604351 | NCBI WGS metagenome assembly OLKW01 (sample SAMEA104055714, study PRJEB20765) | soil metagenome | isolation source: soil
AGCGAACTCCATACACTTATCCCAGGCTACAAATAATTTTCTTATCTTAGATCATGCAAAAAATTTGACCTGTACTTCGTCGGGTGGTTACGGGGGACTTAGTTATAGGTAGGTAATTAATAATGGCTCCGGCTGAATGAGATTACATTATAAGGGTGGCACTTAGTTAATGGTATGCCCATTTTGGTGGCACTTGGTTAATGAAAATCAACTTTCGAGCTGTTTACCATAGAATTCAGAATGGCTTAACTTTCTTTTCTCTTCGTCTGTTCCGAAAAGAGCAATCACCTGCTTACTTTTCCTGCTAATCTTAAAGGTAAAGAACTTTGCATAGCATTCCATATAAGCGTTTATTTTAAACTCTTTATCCAACCCATCATTTTTAAACCATTCCTCGAAACTTACGCGATGGGTAATATTACTGGGAGAAGCATGATAAATATTATAGGTTTTTTTAAGTTCTAATAAATAAAAATCATGGAAAGCATCTTTACTCTTCTCCGTTTTTTCATCACCGGTCATAGGAGTAAAATTCTCCCACTTGAAAGAAGCTTTATTTTTACTGGATCCTTTCCCATCTTTATTTTCAAAAATCAGTGTCACTTTATCATCTGAAATAGAATTAAGCAGGCCTATTTTCTGTTGCATTTTTTTCTTCTGCTCCTTAAACCCTGCTATCCCATCCACCTGCATGATCTTGGCCAACAAATCAAAAGAGGTGTATTTGCTCCGGTAATTATCCGGAACCTCAAATAGGTTGAATCCTTTTTCCCGGGCAACCTCTTTTGCAAAACAAAGAAATAAATAAAGCGTATCGAGTTTATTCTTACGAATGGTCGGATTTGTAATAACAGTTTTGCTAAGCGTATTAAAGAGCTTGAATATCTGGCTCTCAATACGGTCAAAAAGCGTAAAATTTATTTGATATTTAAAAGTGCTTCCCTGAGGATTATTTACAACAACAGCCAAGCTCTCGAAGAATTTGATTTCTTTATCCAGTCCTTCCACTTTAGAAATTTCATTTTTTTTATCGTAATCTCTGAAAAGATAAAGCTCATTAAAAGGCTTCCGATACAATAGGTATAGAGCGTTTCCCAAAATAGTAGTGAAAAAATTATTTTTTCTGTCGGAAAGATCCATTGTCTTTTTTTCCTCCAGTATGAGTGGCTTTGGATGTTTTTTAAACAGATAAGCTTTTGAAACACTGAAATATTCAGCGAACTTATCATAGTCAAAATTATATTCCAGGAACAGATTCTTTTGCATGATGTTTTTCTGCACGAAACATATAATAGCAATAACCAGAGAGGTATCATCCCCGAAAACGTCATACAGTTGAAATGAAAAACGGGTAAAGTTTTGATCAATAGCAAAGGAATTATCTTTTTCCCGTTTAGGAACAATAGAAAAATGCTTTTCCAGCATACTTTGCTTAACGATTTCTTTACTCATATTAACCCTCCGTAATTTTTTTAAAGTGGTGGTTGATCTTCTGGTTACTTTCCATCAGGTAGGCAATCAGGTGCAACAAATATAAGGTACTATTTTTAATATCACGAAAGGAACGGGCAGCAAAATTCTTGATTAGTAGCTTACTGCTATCGCTGAAAGTAAAACTAATCGTTACATCTTTTCCTTTTGCCTGTGCGTCAAGCCAAGCTGAGAAAATGCTTTCCTTAGGACGATATCGCTCGTGATTAGCAATCACATCCAGTAATAAAGCATTCACATATTTTGCCTTATCCTGAGCCCATATATCTTTTGGGCAATGCCGGAACAAGGAGTTTTTTACATTCTCTTTTATTTTTACAACAATTTTTGGGTACATATAACGGTAAAAGTATAAAAAAAGTCGCTTTTTATCAGAGAAAATTCATGTATTTTCAAGATTTAGGCAAAATATTACGGGTATTACCAAGTATATAAAATTAACTATTTTTCCTACCCAAAATAAAATCCGCTGCAGGTATTGCGAACATTTTCAGCAACATGAAATTTTATTCCCCTTGTGTGCTGAAAACAGTAGGCGACAACCGGGTAAAAAGTATTTTCCTAAGTTGGTCGCAATCGCCCCTAAGAAAAAAATTTCCACTTTGGTTTACCGCCCTTTAAAATTACTTCCACAAAGAACTGTGGTAAACCGTATTCAAATAGAAACGCTGTTAATTTATGAAGCCCTTCGCAAAATAAATTGACAGGGTTTCAGAATCGTGCCGGAATGTGTCGGTAGTTGTGTCGAAAGGAAAAATAAATTTTCTCCTAAACCTGAAGCCGCAATCTGCCGACTTATTCCGGCACACCGCTTCCCGCGCCGGCAATAAAAAAGAATTTACTTTTAAAGAGTGCTGTTAAACCGAAATCCTATTCATATACAGCGTAGCGAAATAGAGGGCAGGTTTTCGGTTGCGTGCCTCAGTGTGTCCTTGTTTTTGAGGGCGAAGGACCATCCCGCTTCGCAGAAAATCCCGGAGAAGAAAAAAATAGCGGCATATGCAGGCGGTTCATAGAGATAAAACAGCACATCACCGAAATTTTTATTTATAGTAGCTAAAAAACAAATAAAAAACTAAATTTGTCATACTTTAAACGGTTCTTAATCTGAATTCCAACGAAAAAGCATTCCTGCCTTTTCCAATTGGTTGTTCAATTAGACTTTTTTAAGGTGGTGAGCCCTCGACACATGTGTCGGGGGCTGTTTTTTTACAGCCGACCGGGGACTCTATAATTATTTTTGCTCCAGCCAGACTAATCCAATACATTTTTGCAACAAATAAAAATCATTCCATTCATCTTGCAAAAATGTATTGAAAAAATTACACCCTGCTTTTCAATCCCACCGGGAAACCCAATCTGAAAAGCAGACAGAATAAAAAAAATCAAAATGCGCCCCGAAAAAGCAAGTAGGGCAGGGGGGCGCTCAAATTTTCACGGCGGCTATTCAGGCAATAGGGAAAAAATTAATTAAGTTGTAATTTTAGGAATAGTAAAAAAACAGAGCGGGGGAAGGGAAAAGCTAAAACCCTTTTAACCCCCTGTCTGCATAGCAGCCTTTTATTTCTTCTTGGGTTCTTTAACTAAATTATTTAGTTGGGTAACACGTTGCTCTAAGCGCAGCTCTCTTTTGGTGCGTGTTTCCATTTGTGCGTTCCAAACGTTTTCCAATCCTGTATTATCATAGAGAGAACAAACAGCTTTTAAGGCTGCTGCTTTGCCACTGTTATCGGGGCGTGTTCCCTTGTTTGGATTTAATTTGTTTAGTATGGCTTTGCGAACAAGCACTTGAAAAATCGTGTCCAATTCATTTACTTCTAATTTAATTAAAGCTTTAAATAAATTTGCGTGGTTATGGTCGCTGTCATTTTTCAGCCCTGCCGATTTATAAAACTCTTTATCTAAGGTATAACCTGCGTACTCGGCAAACATAATTAACATCGCTGCTTTTTCTTCACGCTCCAAAGCCTTAGTATTAGAAGCAAAAGCCTCATTTTTTAAAAGCAATTCATAAAAAAGCGGTTGTGTTTTTTCTTCATCCAGTTGGCAGCTTCTTTTTTCTTTTTCCTGCAAACGTTTTATTTCATTCTTAACATCTTCTTTATTTACGTTGCCATTTTTAATTTTTTCCTGTACACCTTTTGCGCTCGTTTTTTCTTGCACTTCCTTTTTAAAAGTAATATAGACATAAGAACCTTTGCCGTTTCCTTCCACTATAAACGCTTTAATAAATTTCCCCGAAGCAAGCGAAGCTTCATAAACAACTATGTCCTTTTTATATTCTTCTACTGCCTCGGCAAAAGCAGTTTTCATTTCTTCTTCGCTGTCAAAATTTTCATTTTGAAAATCTTCCTCGTATTCAGCTAAAACAGGCTCTTCGGGTTCTTCCATTATAGAAATCGAATTGCGGTGATAAACTTTGTGTCCGTTATTTATTAATTCAATTGCTTCGTTTTCAAAATCCGAATAATGGGTTACAATAAATTCAATATCAGGCTGTTCGAGGGCTTGTTTAATTTCCCTGTCAAAAGTTGTTTTTGCTTTTTCTCTAAAGCATTGGCTTTTCGTGCAAGTGGCTTTGTCTGCCATTTCGGGGAACAAAAGCGAATTTGCAGCCGTATTAAAGGGGCATGAGCCGCAAGAACTGGCTTTAGTCAGTTTAGTATCGTCTGTATCAAAAGGAGCGTTGTTAAGGTCGTTTAAATAGGTTCTGAGGTCATGCTCGTTTACCTCAATGCTTTCTAAACATTCGTTTTCTTTATCATCGGCAAAACTTTCTTTCCAAAAGTCCTCCTGGTCTGCAACCGATATTTTACAAATGGCTAAAGCCGTTTTCAAAGTCATTAACTCGCCTCTAAACGCATTCTGAAATTCCACATACAAATCATTTAATTTTAAACGCTGTGCAACGTAGGAAGCCGTTTTACCTATATGCAGGGCAATATCCTGTACACTTTTACCTTTTTTTGTAATTAAACTTTTAAAGGCTTTTGCCTCCTCCATTGGGTGAACGTCCTGTCTTTGGAGGTTTTCAATTAATTGCAATTCTAAAACTTCCTCGTCGCTTATACCTTCATACACTTGCGCTCTTATTTGCTCGAAGCCTTTTGTTTCTTCCTGTAAAATAAGGTGCGCCCTGTATCTGCGCTCCCCGAAAATTAATTGTAATTCATTTTTAATTTTTCTTACTCCGATTGGCTGTAACAATCCGTTTTGTTTAATGGAGGCGGCAAGTTCTTTTAATTCTTCTACTGTAAAAGTTTCACGGTGGTTAGATTTTTTAACGATGTCCGAAACCTTAATTAATTCGATGGTGTTTTTCATACTTGTTTTTTTAGTGTTTATATTTATTTGATTTTTAAAAAGGGGGTATTTTTCACCCCCCTTTTTTATTTTACATTTTGATTAATTCCGCAAAAGCTTTTTGTTGTACCTGTGCGCTTTGTCCGAATAGGATATTATTAAATTTTACGTCCTCGTCCTTATACTTTTTTGTGTGGTCTAAATAGTGGGTAATTCCATTGTAAGCACCCCAAGCCGTGCCCATAATAAGTTCTTGCCCTACACCTGTGTTATAAGAGGAAAAAATCGCTTCCTGAATATTTTTAATGCGTGTGCTGTCTAATTTCTCACTCTTAAAAACATCTTCAACCAGTTTTTTTACCTGTGCATCTGTAACCGATTTTTTTGCAAGGTGGTTAAATGCTTGACTTATTTCAGAAGTGTAAGCGTGTGTAATTTTCAAAAGGTGCTGCGCTTGTTCCAAATTATTTTTTGCGTTTACGGTGTGGCGTATGGAAACTTTATTTTTGTAATTAGACAAAGCAGCGTTTAATGTATTTTGACAAACTACCCGTATGGGTGTAATGGCTGCCACTACAGAACCGCTGCCATCGTGTGAATTAGTCAGTAATACATAGATTTCTGTTACATCGTCCGTTCCTTCAATACGGATAAATTCGGGCATTTTCGCTGAGATAAAAATTCTTTCTCCTTTACCTAAAGCCCCTGCGGTTTCATAAATAGCTGCTTCGCCTCCAATGATATTATCGAAGAAAGCAAAAGCATCTTTGTTTTGTACTATTTGGTAACGTTCTCCGACTACGCCAAGCGGAACGTTTGTGTCTGCTCGGTACGTAATAAATTTTCCGTCCATCGGAAATAATTTTCCGTTTACTTCTGCCAAGGCATCGGTTTTTTCTACTGTGAAATTTAAGCCTGCCAGTTCTAAGGCTTGTGTAGAAGTCATTGCTCCATTTACAATTTGCCCTAAGCTGTGCCATGCTTTTTGAGTACTTGCAAAAGATACCCTTCCGTTTGTTTCATTTAAATTGTGTGCCATAATTTTATTTGTTTTTATTTAATGTAAATTTACTCCTATTTAAAACAACTACATAATTTTTGACATTGCTATTATCAACACAAATAGTAAACCCTAACTTTTATTCCCTATCGCCAAAAGAAGCTCCCCTGCACAAGCAAAAAACTTTAGCGCAGTTTGTGCAGATCATGTAAGATTTATTCCCTGGCAGATTTACCAACACAAATTCCCCGCAGGTAAATCTGTTTTTTGTATTAGGGCAAGTGTGCGAAGAGAATAAGCGTAAGTGAAACGGAAAGATAGTGGAGGAACGGAGCGCTTGCAGTGTAACGAAGTGCTGAGTGAGCACTCTTGCCTTGCTGTTGATAAAAAGACTCTTCGGCCTCCCGGTCGATGTGTCTTTTTGTCCCGATGAAAAAGTCGCTTAGGCTAAAATCCGAGCCCTGCCAAAATAACGTATAGCAATAAAACAGGCCGGGCGAAAAAATAAAAACAAAATCCATCAAGAAATGATTTTAGCCTAAGCACCGCTTCCGCAGAAAATTTTTCAAACGAGTCCAACAAAATTTTCTGCTAAAAAAATATCCGCATTCCTATCCGACTTTGTAAACAAAACACAATTACTTCCTTCAGGAATTTTACAAAGGCGGCAAAAAAATTCCATCTGGAGAGAATAGGAGGGGGGGGTAGAAGAAAGCCGGGTCCGGCAATTGGGATGCTCATTTAGTAGAGCCTGGCCAGTTCAGGCTTGCCCACCGGCAACAAAAAATAATAAAATTCCGTATCGGCTGTTAAGCGATTTTTTTAAACGCATTCTTTTTTATATACTGAAAAGAAATTGATATTAACTGCAATTAAATAAAAGCACGGAAAAATTAATTCCTTCAAAACATTTTTTTACGCATGTGCTTATACTAATTTCCTTTAAAGTACATTGATATAAATTTGTTCTCTCAAAAAAATAATTAATGCCACTCAGCCATTTTTTCCCAATCCATAGCGGCAATTAATTCCTCCATGTTTTTATACCAAGGAGAATCATAAAAACAACCAATCACTTTAATCGCTCCTGTTTTTCTATCTTTTTTTAATCCGGTGGATGCTATTTGTCGTTTCCATTCCCCGTTTATTCCGATAGGATTTTTAAATGTCAGAATGCTACCTTTTTTACTTACAAAATTTATTTTTTTCTGTAACGTACCGTATTTGGGTTTAATTTCTGTGTTCCCCATAAAATAATTTTAGAACTTTTGTAAATAATCAGTTAGATACCATACGAAAATAAATAGCCCCCTGTTTTTCCATTTCTGTTTTTATTCCTTTTAGAAGGGTTATTTCTTGCAGGGTAAGAAGTATTTTGTTTGCCTTTAATTTCTCAGTGATATAGTCAACAGAGAACAAATGTTCTTTTAGAATCTGGTCTTCATAGGTTTCCATTGCTTTGATTTTATTTATAAAACCCATTGTTAAACCCTTCTTTTCAATATCAATAATTGTATGAACGTGCAAGGGTGTTTCCTGTTCGTTTTTTACTAAATAATTTGTAATTGCTTTTTCGTAAATTTCTTTATGTACATTATTATATTCGGCTTGCACTTTTTCCTTATCTTTTTCAAAATCATCTTCCCATAATTTCAGGGCGTTTCCGTTTAATTCACCATCAATTATTTTTTGTAAATCATCTGCATAAACTATGGTATCGCAATGAGAATAATCGGGGTAATTTCTTTCTACAAAATCCCATGCGTTTTGTTTAGGCTCTTTATCATTTTTAATTATTTCATTTTTAGGTATAGCAGCGTAAAATTCGTTCCATCCATTAGAATCTTCCAAACCTTTCAGGTAAGCTTTTCTTTCGCTCGGTGTAACAAATTTTTGAACGCTGTAATATCTCTTATTTAATTTTTTAAATCCTTTTTGTTCCGCTTTGCGTGCGAATTCCGTACCGAAGGCTACATTTAAAATAAATTGATTTGTTTTCATGTGATGTTATTTTTTATTGTTATTTAAATTTATTCCTGCTCTTGCTATTCTTGCAAACTCAATTCAGAAAATTCAAAAAGATTGAATTGTTGTTTTGTTCCATTCTGTTTTTTTCTTTCAGCCTGTACGACTACTTCCTTCCTAATTTCGGGATTGGTGTAGAATACGCTGTTTTCATTTTCCATAATTCGTATGGTTGGCACAAACTCTCTTTCTGGGTCAAAATAAATTTGATACACTTTGTACAAATCAAGACTTAAAGAATTCATGTGCGCTACTTCCCCGCGCAAACCATTCAGGCAAAAATTAATCGCAGTCATTTTAGCGCAATTCTCGTCAAGGTCAGCGGCATAAAACCAATTCATTTTTCCATACGCCTTGGCATAGCTTAAAAGCATTCTGCCGCTACCGCAGGAAGGGTCGCAAATCGTTTTATTAAACGTTTCCTGCTCGCCGCTCATAAGAGCCATCATATCGCAAACGTGGGGCGGGGTAAAAAACTGTCCGTTCTTTCCATATGTAATTTCCTGCATGAAAAATTCGCCCAAGGCATCTACGTAACCGCTTCCGTCTCCGTCCATGAGATTTACCATTTCTCCGAAGAGAGCAGCGAATAAATCAATTTCCTTTTTTTCGTACTGCTTTATTATATCGAGGTATTGCGCTTCCATGCGTTGCCCTGAGAGGGCGCAAATGACTGCATCGAGAAAATCCCTAAAAACCTGAGCGTGCGAGTTTCTGTGTGAAAGCGTATCAAATAATTTTTTAAATGTGTTTAATTTAATTTCCATAAGTAAGATTTAACTGGTGCTTTTCATGTATGTATTTTGCAGTCCAAGACATTACAAGTTCATCGTAACAGCTTGCTCCGTGCTTTTCGCATTCCTCTGACCAGTCAAGCCCCTTTGCTTGTAATTGCTTTTTAAATGCAAAAAAGAAACAAAATGCGGCATCCGTAATAATATCAAGCGCATCAAAATACCCGCACTTTTTTTCATTTATAACAGAATTCAAATGTGCATCTGAAACAATGGCGCTGATTAAAGCAATCTCTTTGGCTTGTTTAAGAGAAAAAGTTTTTTGCATATCAAAAGAAATTATTTTTTCTTGGGTTTTACTTTGGTAGACTTGGCGGTCATTTCAGAAGTAAGGGGTATATTTATTATAAATGCGCCATCGGCATAATAGTGAACGGGTTCGATTAATGATTTAGTCGGGTTACTGGGGTCACGCAGCATAATATAATCTCCATCGTAAATAGTTCTGTTTAAAAAATCTCTTAGAAAATTTACAGGGTATGGCTTGGGTGTAAACACAGGGGTATTAAAAGCGCTTAATTGTTTTGGCATTTCGTAATGTGGTTTTGTGGTTTCCATTAGAAAAGTTTTACATACTGTTTACGAACCTTTCCGTAAGAACGTCCGCCCGGAAAAAAAGAATAGTGTCTATTTACTTTCTTTAGTAAATAATTCAGGGCACCATAGGAAACACTTTTTTTCTTCTTGTTTTTCATCGTTTAACTGTTTTGTCGGTGTAATAAAATGGATTGATTTAAAATAAAGTGGGTTGTTTAATACTGTTGCTTATGGCATCTGAGGCGGCTGTAAGTGTGCATTTATTTTTAGGTAATTTTTTACCTGTGGTTAATTCAATGATGTTTTGCCGAAGTGTTTTTTTGTCGTCTCCTGCCAGATAAACAGAAGCGTTAAAAGAAAACTGAAAATTATCGTAAACAAACATTTCCCTTAACTTTTCGATAACCTGCGGAGCCTCCATGAGAAATAAAAAAATTAATTCATTGGGATTAAAAGAAACTCGACTAACTGCGGTTTATTAATCCCTTGCGTTAAAGCGAATTTTTTTTCTATTCCGTTTAGTTCGCATAGTTGGGAGTAGGTAAATGCTTCTAATTGGCTGCGGCTGTAGGTAAGATTTTTAATTTCGATGCCCATAAAATTGTTTTTAAGTATGTCTTATTTATATACAAATATACTCCTATTTAAAACAACCGTATAATTTCACAAGCCTGTATTATTAACACCAACACCCAACCCCGACTTTTATTCCCTATTGCAAAAAGAAAAACAAAGACATCCGCACGGAACCGAATTAAAAACAGAAATTCCCGTGCGGATACCTTATACAATCACCCCCTAAAAAGAAAGCTTCTTACTTACTACCCCTGACCGTAGCCCGCAGGGTTTTACCGCGTAAAATTTTTCTTTGGCTGTGCCCCCGGCGCGGCCTTAGAAAAACCAGGGCAGGAAAAAGGTTCCATAAAAAATGAAAGCCCTTGAAAAAATCTTTTTTCTCTACATTTGCTATACAAACCAACAAGTATGAAAAGCAGGCGATGGGAGTATTTTTGGTATGGCATTGTTATAGGAATAGTCATAGGTATTATACTGACTGTTCTTTGGTCATTCTTATAATTCCGCTAAGGGTAGTATTTGTACTGTGCAGTATTCCGGCCCCTTTTGCACTAAATGAACTAAGCCCCAAATTAAAATGGTTCCATTTCCGTTCCAATTCCGTTAAACTCCCTACCTAAAACCCTCACAAAACCTAAAAGCAGGATATTTTAAAATGATAAAGAATTTCAAACGATACTATAAATCTAATAGTTACAAAAGACAACCCTTACTAAACCTAAGCTAAAACCTAAACAAAACCTGACCTATTCGTACCCCATTTTGTTTCATTTTCGTTAAAAATTTGTTCCATTTTCGTTATCAAAAAACACTTAATTCGTAATTATTAACAAGATCAGCCTCGGTAAAATACCGAGGCTGATTTTTTGTTGAGTCTTAATTGTTACAGGAAATGGTGAAGGGTTATCATAATTAATATGATAGTCTTTACTAATTCTTCTGTTACTGTGTAGATTGTTTTTGCAATTTGAATTGCGTTCATTCTTACTTTTTTGTTTTTTTTACTTTTTCTTTTCATTGCGATTTTTACTTTTTTTTTCGGTAAGGGTTTTGGGCGTTTAAACCGGCAGATCACTTAACCTTATTGTATATATCATTCAAGGGCCTGTCCCTTTTTAATAAATATGTCGGAATTCGTAAAAAATCATGAAATGCATATATATTATTAAAAATCAATCAATTAAATTCTACTTGGATATATTTTTAACCGTTGTTGATTATCAACAACGGCTTTTCCCGCCGACTTTATTCCCGGCACAGCCTAAAATTACTGGCGTTAGGATAGTCTTTATTCAAAAACTATTGCTTTTTTCACTATTTAGTTGTATATTTGAACAATAATTACTTATTTCACAACGTTGTAGTGCTGTTAAAAAGTGATTAGTAACCGAATAATACTTTTTTTCATGGCGACAATAGCTACTGTTGAAGAATTTTTGAAAGCATTTAAAGTTAAAACGAAGACCTTTGGAATGGTAATTTATCCCCGCAGTGAGAACATAGATGCGCTATTAATTTATGGGATTAACTCTGTACAAAGGCAAGAATACATAATGTCGATGACTTATTTGAATTATTATAAAGGCCCCAGAAAAGACAATGATAACCCGAAGTTACCTGATTACTTGGAATTTGGAACCATCGTAAATTCTTGTGATGTATATGTTAAGTTGTCTCTTGGTTTTTTTAGTAATTCAACTATCTGCATGTCTTTTCATCCGCCGATTCGACCTATAATTTATCCGCTTAAGAATTAATACATTCAAAATGAAATGCGCAATATGTAATGAAGGGAATGCCCTTGAAGCCTCTAGGCAGGTAACGAGGCAGTTCCGTGGGGAAGATTATGTCATAAATGAATCATTTTATAATTGTGATTCATGTAAAGCAGAATATTCATCCACAGAACAAGACCAACTTGCGGTAACGCAGGTTTACAATTTGTATAGGGAAAAGTATAGAATACTTTTCCCTGACCAAATAAAAGCAATTCGAGAAAGGTATCAGTTATCTGCTTCTAAGATGTCTGAAGTTTTGGGATTTGGAATTAATACATACAGAAATTATGAGAACGGTGAGATTCCGAATCAACCTCATTCGGAATTGATTATGCTAATAAGTGATCCTATTATTTTCAAAAGAACTTTTGAAAGAAAACGAGACACATTAAAATCAAATGAATATAGTAGACTTTCAAATCTTGTTGATGAATTAAGACAACATTCTGAAAGCCCTACATTACGTATCAATACACATTGCATTCCCAATGAATATACTGGATTTAAAAAACCAAATATTAAAAAAATAACCAATGTGCTTTTATATTTTCTTCATCATATTGCTGATGATACAGATAAAGTAAAACTAAATAAACTTTTTTTCTATTCGGATTTTTACCATTACAAAAAGACAGGTTATTCAATTACAGGTATAACTTATCGCGCAAATCTTTATGGACCATCACCCACTAATCATGACGTAATATATCCATATTTAGAAAACATTGGTGTTATTGAAGCAAGTTATGATACTGCCTACCGGGAATTTTTTAATCCGGTTAAAACAATGGAAGAAGAGTGTTTTAATGAATCCGAACATATAACATTAAAACATATTCATGGGAAACTTGGGGCGTTAACCACTGGAGAAATAAAAGATGTTAGCCATAAAGAAACTGCATGGACTGAGCTAAACTCTGAGAAAAAAGAAATTAACTACCAAAAATATGCCTTTGCACTAAAAGGTGTATAATACATATTATACCAGTTTACTATAATTGAAATTCTCTCATGGCAAAAGATTTGTCTAAATCAAGTTTTATTTTTGACCTGATAGATGAGTTTGAAATTCTTTCTAAATCGGGACAATCCGGAATTCTTACTGACGAAGCCTACAACGCTTTTTGCGAAAAATATTTATTACTTTCAGCTCAGAGGGATGTAGCCTTGTTAAAGCATTTAAAAGGCAATCCAAATTGCTTTAGAACCCATATTCCATATAGTAGATTTGTTTTCTCTGTTGTTTTTGATGTTGTGTGGTATTACGATGAATTAATTATTAATGACCCGATAATTGGGTTACTTGATAATACTAGGGGGGATATTGAACATAGAAAACATTCTCTGCAACAAATGTTGATTTTTTTAACCAAGTGCAGAGAAAGTATTGAAGGGGGATATTTATTGTTTGCAGGTTCAAACGCGTTACCATATAACCCTGATGCTTATACTAAAATAAGTAGAGAGTTAGTCGATGTTCCTAACGTACAGAATGCGTTTGACCAATACACATGGATTGGTCATAAGCCCATGCCAATCAATAATGACAAAAAAGATAATTTAAAACAATTACATATTCTTTATAATGGTCTTTCAGGGGAACAGGCATCAATGGGTGTTTATATGCCCCCACATGTTACAGAGAACCCAAATAAATTAATGGGTGGAATAACATACAGTTTTGTCGGCGAGTTTCATAGACTTTCAAAAGATGAGCTGTACCAACTTGGTAAAAAAGATATGTTGGATGGCATGAAAGTTCACTATGCCGGCGATGCTGCAATTGTTTTAGATGCTTTAACTAATAGTCAAAACATTAATGTGCCAGCACTATTTTATAGAAATGTTGACAGTGTTGTCGCTCAAAATTTTATTTCTTTAAATTCGATCGAAACAACAAATGCCATTGCGAATACCTTTTTATATGATTGTACATTGCCTTTTACACAAGGTGTTCCTCCTGAAAGATTATTCGAAGTTAGAAACCAAATACCTAATGCCTTTATAGAATTTAGGGCATTTTTGTACGAAATTGTTACCAAGGCCATGAAGGCTACTAACGATCCGGCTGAATTGAAATTAATAATTGAAAGTAAAATTCACAGAAAAATTAGTTCTCTTGAAGTAGAGATGTCCAACGCAAACAAAAATTTTATGTTTAAAGGAGTTGCGGCTTCATTAACATTACTCTTTGGTGCTTTAGGGATATATTCAATAGGATTTGATTTTTCAACTTTGATTGGAGAGGCTGTTGGGTCAGGCGCTGTTGTAAATGGATTAAAGGCAGCGGCTGATATTAGCACAAAGCGAAATAATGCTAAATTAAATCCGGCATATTTTTTATGGAAAGCAAGACAACCTTCTTAAAACAACTTCTATGTCAACGCAATTAAATACACCAAAAATATTCATGTCTTATAGTTGGAAACCTATTGCACACAAGCAAAAAGTTTTAGAATTGGCGGAACATATAACGAATGTGTAATAATTTTCCGAATTAAATGTAGTTATCTTACAATTGCCTATCTTTAACTTGTAATTGTTTAACCCAGTTTGAAATAGCTTTTGTAGAAAATGCATTTACCATGGCTGATAATTCAAATTGTATTATTTTTACATTACACAGATGGGGAAATGACATCCTATAGTAGTACCGTATCTTTAAAAATTATTGCAAAGAAATACTTACAAATGAAAAACCTTATCACCCAGATAGGAAGAAATAGTAAATAAAAAAATCAAAAGGCACTAAATTCTATGGTTGATTCGCATTTAATTGAGAGAGCTTTAAAGAGCGGCAAAAATAGCACTATGAGACTTGCTAAAAAGCCTAATGGAACTGCTGTTGTTTTTATTCACGGATTTTCCGGAAATGCTCTCGCCACTTGGTCCAACTTTCCGGAAATGTTTACAGATTATAGAGAATTTTCCGGGTGTGATATTTATTTTTATGGTTATGATAGTATTTATACTCAAACATCTAATTCCGCTACCCGTTTTTATGAATTTCTGTCCGAGCTAAATACTGCTCCAAATAAGTTGATCACATTTCAAATACCCAAATCCATCGAACGCCCTTTGGATTTTAATTATTCTAAAATCTTGATTGTTGCCCATTCTATGGGTGCAATTATTTTAAGGCTCGCCCTAATGTATGCCTACGAGGAAAAAAATACATGGTTGGACAAAAATCACATGATTTTATTTGCCCCCGCTCATTTTGGTTCGAAAATTCCATTTCTTTTAAAAGAAGCTGAAGGATTTTTTTTACCTAAAATATTTAAACCGTTGATTATTTATTATAAATATAGGGCAGTTACCTTGACAGATCTTGAGGAAAATTCAGACTTACTAACTGATTTGGAAACAAAAACCAAAAAACTTCAAGAGAGTGAAGCTGGCGAATTTACGATTGCAAAAGATGTACGTTGGGCAAGCGAAGAAAGGGTTGTAGTAAATCGTAAATATCTAAAAGATTGTATGCATAAAATTATTGAAGGTACACATACTGAAATTTGCAAACCAAAAGAAGAATTTAAAGTACCAATAGAGATAATTGTATCCCATCTAAAATAAGATTATGGAAAACTTAACTTTAAATTTATATGATTTCATAGACAGGTACAAATGTAATACGCGTGCTCAAACCGGCTATGATAAATTACAAGAGCTTATCGATAATGGGGAAGAAAATAAATTACGTACCCTGTTACGAGACCATCATGTAAAAAGTATAACTGATCAGGATGAACTAGATTTCAGGGAAGATGTCGATAGTTTATTTCAGTTTTATAGTTTACTTGAAATAGCTTGCATAATTCAATTTGTTCCTGATTCAAAGGAATTTCCGGAAGACTTCCGAAAGGAAACACTTTTTATTCTTGACCAATCTATTATAAAACCCTATTATTTTAAACATTACCCTATTCTTCTTTCTCAAAATTTGTTAAACAGGATTCAACATCCAAAAAAAAGAGAAAATACGTATCAACCTAAAAAAGTTTATCCCCTTTTTAATCAATTTTTACTATTAAATAAAACCATAGAAGAAGACGCACAAGTGGAGGCTTTTTTATGGTTTTTGGATGGAGGACGTTATGGTGATTACAATATTGCCGATTTATGGAAAATACTTAATAATGCACAACAAATTAAAAAAAGACTAGAAACGCATCCTGACGATCAAGATGGATTGGATCATGTTTTTTATGGGTACTTTAAATTTTTAGGATTTATATACGATTTCGATTTATTGCTTCAAAGAACAAATAGTTTTCCTGAAATTCAATCTGCGTTTTGGTTTTATCATTCCTATTGGTTCGGTGAGATGAAAAAGGAATTAAAAGAGGTAATGGATAAAACGTATGATTTGGCTGAAGGAATAATAAATGAATATCAGAAAGTAAATTCTCAATTTAATATCTGGTCAAATTTAAAGGAGCTGAGTAATGAAGAAACCGAAAGTATAAATAAAGATATTGTTTCAGAATCATACGCGTCGATAGATAATTTTAAGATACGAATCAATAGGGTTTTAAATGCTAATTACAAAAACATCACTGTTTATGAAGATATCTTTGCATAATAATTAGACCTGTTGTTTGTCACAGGTAAAAAGGGGTCTCTTGATCCCTTTTCTTTATTTACAAAATATTGTTACTTTTACTTTGAAAATATTGAAGCGTTTAGCTTATTCTTAGTGGCTTAAAAGTGGAATTTTAAACAAACACAAAAAGAATAAACCTAAACGTTCACGGTAAGGCGTGGGCGTTGGTTTATTTTGTGTTGGGGATTCCACTCCCTTAGCCACAAGTAGGCTAATTAGCCCACGCTGGTTGTTTATAATGGTTGCAAAGGTCTAAGGCAATATAAAAATAATAGAATGAAAAAATTAATCGAAAACCTTATGCTTATTGCTGCCGATATACCAAGCAAACAATTTGACGAAAACCACAGCGTATTTATTTTCCCAAAAGAAAACAAGTATATAATAGCACCTACTGGTCAACTTACTCATTACACAGATTATATTGAATTGCCAGACCACACAAAAAATAAGGATACATTTATTGTAGCATTATTTTATGCCTACTGTAATACAGGTCAGCTTATAGAAATAGCAAAAGAAATGAGCCAGAATATAAATTAGGCTTTAATGAAAAAAAAGCCAGATAAATATGAAATATATTTTAAGGTTAAAGAATACATTTTTAAAAACAAATCTGTTGAACAAATATCAAAAAAGTATAATATACCTGTTGTGTTATTAAAAAAGTTCTTAAAGAAACTGGATGCAATAAAGAAAGAGGCTAAGGTTAAGTCGCCAAAAATCCTAAAAAAAAACAAATATGAAAAATTTAGCTAAGGGGATTTATCTGCTTATTGTTATTGATGATAATAATTCAGTGTATAAAAAAATAGTTATAGAATAATTTTCAAGTTTTAGTTAAGAAAAAATATAATTGTATAAATAAACCACTCCTTTTTTACTAAAAAAATGGCAATAGCACCGGACCCACATTTTTTAAGCAATTTTCTTATCAATCATATTGACCAAATCCTTGTTGAGTTTGATAAAAAAGAAGCTGAAACAAAGGAGAAACATTTTGTTGTTATTCGCTGTTCTGATGCCAAAAAATTTACGGGCAATCTTGCTGGTACAGCATATAATTTTACTTTTCATAAATTAAATTCGCCACAACTACATTTGCTTAACCTTGAATCTCAGGAAACAATATTGACCACCAAATTAAATAATAACGTGTGCTTTGTTACTCTTGATGAAAACAAAAAGTTGGCAATAATTCTTTATAAAAGGAAAGTTTCTTAAACATTCCTATCTAAGTGTGGCGGCGCAACGCCATGATAATGTGTGTGATAATGGATATGTTGTTCAACCTTCGTTTTATTGTTATTACCTGTAATATTTAAATCGGAATTAGCTTGGCCTTTTTGTTTTAGGCTATTCCATATATACTCAATAAATGAACCTATTTTTCGCAGCAGAAAAGACGTTGTGGAAGGATTGGGATTATTTAGAAGTTGTTTCATGATGCAAATAAAATTGAAGTTTTTAGTTAATTCTGCGAAAAATCTTTTATTGCCCTACAAAAATTATTAAAGCAAAGTTAAGGTCGATATCAGTATTTGAAACATTCACCATGTTAATTGTGCTCATAATATAGCCTTTTTAAAATGCTCCTATCTTGCGGAGTACTTGTTTCGTTATTTTTTCAATATTAATAATATATACTCTTTTCTTATAAACGAGTTTCTTTAATGGTCACATTTTTACGCATATACTGCGGAATTTTTTACCATGTAGTATTTGCATTTTACTGATTATTACATTAGTTAACTGGAAAACTCATAATACCTCCACAATTTTAGTTTTTGGACATGAAGAAATGTGTCAAATTTCCACACTTTTTGCTGCTAAACATGATTACTATACAAAATAATTATTAAGTATTTACTGGTATAAACTTGACATTTTAAATAAAAAACGTTACATTTGCAATGTAAAACAGCAAGAATGAATATAGCCGGAACAATAACCAGGCGAATTGAAACTATAGAAGAGGGCATCATCTTCTCCTACAAGGATTTTAAACCCTTTTCTGACAGTATAGAGGCAATGGCTGCAGCATTTAGCCGGTTAACTGCAAAGGGCATTATTAAGCGTTTTGGCAAAGGGAAGTATTACAGGCCTAAAAACGGAGCGTTTGGAGAAGTGCCTTTAAAGGAAAACCAGGTTTTAGAATCTATCCTGAAGAAAAATGGCAATTGGACAGGCTATCTTACCGGCCCGGTTATGTATAATAAAATGGGTTTAACTACTCAAATCGCCAACGAATATATTATTGCCGCCGGTGAATTTCGTAAACCGATCCAAATAGGGCATGTAAAAGCAAGATTTATAAAAGCATACTGTGATATTGAAGAAAAAAATATTCCCTTGTTACAGTTGTTGGATGCAATTAAGGATTTCAGAAGCATTCCAGGCACAGAGCCAATCTCTGTTCTTAAATTACTAAAAATAAAACTGAAAGAACTATCTTTGGCTGAACAAAAAAAAATTGGCCGGTTAGCATTAAATTATCCTCCTTCAACAAGAGCTTTAATTGGAGCTTTAATTGAGCTATTAAATAATACCTCGCCAACAGAGAAACTATATAAATCACTGAATCTTTTATCAAAATATAAGCTTGGAATAAGTGCAGAGATATTGCCCAACAGGGATAAATGGAAAATAGAATGAAATTACATCAGAATAAAGAAACATTTACACAGGCGATATTAGCTACCTCAGAGTATTTAAAAATAAATGAAGTATTTGTTGAGAAAGACTATTGGGTTACTTATGTGCTAAAAAATCTTTCCCTGTCAAAACTTAAGAATAAAGTAGTGTTTAAAGGAGGCACTTCATTATCAAAGGCACATAAATTAATAAACCGTTTTTCGGAAGACATTGATCTTGCTATTATTCAAACCGGAGAAGAAAGCGGCAATCTTATTAAAAACCTTATAAAAGAAATTGAATTAGAAATTACAAAAGGGCTAAAAGAATTAGTTGTTGAAGGTATTACCAGTAAAGGATCAAAGTTTAGGAAAACGGTATTTGAATATCCGAGAAATATTGACGGAAAGGATTTCGGGCAGGCATCTGATAAATTATTAGTTGAAATCAATTCCTTTGCAACTCCGCATCCATATAGCGAAATGCCCATTCAAAGCATGATTGCAGATTTTCTTGCTCAGACCAAAAGAAAAGAAATTATAACCTCAAATGGATTGGAACCATTCAGCGTAAATGTTCTTGGACTAGAGCGAACATTTACAGAAAAGGTTTTATCATTGGTAAGAGCAAGCTACTCGGAAAAGCCTATGGACGAGTTTACGGCTAAGATCCGCCACCTATATGATTTACATTTTATTTTAGGTAAATCAGAAATGCGAAAATTTATTTCCGGCAAAGAATTTCAGAAAATGATCAAGGAAGTATTGGCCGATGATGAAAGCAATAGTCAGTTTCAGGGAGAATGGACTAAAAAACCATTAAGCAAAGCGTTAATTTTTGCGGACTGGAAAAACATTTGGAAACAATTACAACCTGTTTACCAAAATGAATTTAAATCACTGGTGTTTTCCGATTTACCTGACAGTAATGCTATCGAAAAATCAATTAATTTAATAGTAAAGGCTCTTTAGTAGCGGACGTAGTACATATACATTTGCAAACGGAATAATACACGCCATGTAGTAAAACACTAAAACCACAAAAAAGTCGTTATATAATTAAGCAAGGGTAAAACAATGTCTAAGCGCAAAAAAAAACCAAATCTTTTACGCATTCAAAAAACAGAGAATGCCCATCAGCGCAATGAGTTTATTGCCCACCTGAAACATTTTTGCGATACAGTAAGCAACCCCAACATATTTAAGTTAATACCGCAACACGAAATAGAAGGCTTGTATAATGCAAGATGCCATTCGGTTAGGTTTGTAGCCGCAGCAGGTCAAAAAGTGTCTGGGGCTTTATTAAAAGAAATAAAACATGTAGCGACTTATTCACTTAAAAACAAATTACTTCAGTTGGGTGTTGGCAGGGTAAATGAAATTTGTTTGCATGATTATTTTACATTTGGCCTTACACTTATATTGTATGCACACAGGTTAGATGAAAATGCCTACCCAAACGCCCCCGAAGTTAAAAAAGCCTTGGCCCCATTAGCCGCAATTGCCGAAAGCGAACTTTATAACAAAGCATGGAACGAGTTTTTGGGAACCATGAACACCATGGGCATTATGCACAGCGATTTAACGGGCAACCTGTATGCTTTAAAATTTCAATCTAAAATAATAGCCGATGGTCTTTCGGGTATGTTTTCTGTAATGGAAGTAAACCCCATGCAAACCGAAGTGATACAAGTAAAAATTGATGGCCATAACCGCCCCGCCTACCGTGTTGCAGCAGCGGTGCCAGAACCCACACCGCATTTGGCGTTTATTACATTACAATCGCAACAACTTAATTTATTACCCGGTCTTACTTTAGATGTTTACATACAAGCACATGCGCTAAACAGATTAACAGAACGTTTGGATGGTGTGCCCTTAAGTGTTTTGCATTTCAACACCTTTGATTCGCTTTCTAATCTTAAAATTTGCAAAAACAAAAAAGACGATTTACTTATTGAATACAGAATATTTAATAATAAAACCGGATACTTTAAAGCCGATGTAATTGATGGGCGGCTACTATTGCGCACTTTTTTATTTCTTACCAATAACGGCACCCCCGAAGGAGAAAAATTACATGCTGATACCGGTATAGTTAAAGAAGATAAAATATATCTTACTATAGATAAGCTAAGTACTTTTATACACTCTGATATAGCAAATAACGAAAAAATAAAAGAAATGTTTATTAAAGCAGGCTGTAAGAGTTTACTTGAAATTGATAAAAACGTTAAGTTTCCGATGGAGTATATGCAGCAAAAATCAATTGCCCCGCTTATTTCAAAATATTTAAAGTTAGATAGTAATACTAAGTAAAAAATGGTTTGAGGTCAATCTCGATAGGGCATTTACTATACAGAAAAGAATAAATATTTTCTTATAGCTTAAGCGAAGAATCTCTCCCGAGTTTTTCTTCCGTTGCTTTTTTTAATCCATTTGAGGGGTCATCGGTTTTCGGAACCTATTTTTACCCACACCCATTGAATGAAAAAATTATGGGTTACTAAAAATTGAAGTCAGAACACTCGATATTCTTATGCCACCATACAACAATTGCTTTTTAATTATCTCTGCGTTTTTATCTACGTAGTTCTGCTCGATTATTCCCTTTTTGAAATCATAAACTCCGGGTAATAATGCTCTTCCCTCATTCATCCATTCTGTAACATCAATTTTGCTGATTTTTTTTAATTCAACGGGTGTTGTTTTCTTGTATAGTTCTTCAAGACTTGCTGTAGTTATTTTCTTCTCGTTAATAATCTCTGAATCCCAAACTTTATGAAGGTTGGTTGACTTGCCTAAAAAATCAACGTCAACTGTATTGCCTCCTTTATCTTCACCATACCCTACGTGTAATGGTTGATGCATATCACCAATAAGATGAAATAAGACTTTGATATTCGTGCTTATTTCCTGCTTGGTAAGTTTAGACCTATTCTTTAACTTGTCAATTGCAATATCAATTTCGTTAATGACGTTTTCTTCGCTACTCTTAACGTATGTTTTATCTTTCTCAACGTTCATGTAGTGCCAGGTTTTCATATAATCGTAACTGTGGTCGCTTCTTACTTCATCCATCCATGTTGCCGCGTCACCCCACTTCATACCTTCAAGATATTTGTTGACTGAATCCTGAATTGGCTTTTTAGTTACCACCTGGGCAATGTCACCCGTTATTAGATGCCCTTGTTTTCCCCAACTAAATACTGAAAGAGAATAAAACAAAGAGAGCGCAATGAGAGTTATTTTTTTAATCATTGGTATAGAGTTTAACTATGTTTATTCGATTAAGATATTTCTCCAAATGTACCCCTTTTTTGAAAGCACGTATTTCAGCAATGTTATCTTTTTCTAAAATAAACTCAACGTAAAAATGTGCTGTCGTGTATAGTGAATAGCTATACTGCGTATCTCGAATAATTCCTATATGAGTTCCGGTTGCCCAAACGTACTCTGCCTTTTCATCATCGTTCAATGCAGAAAACTGATATAGCTCAATTTTATTCAAGTGTATTATTTAGGGACAGAAATTAGCTTACCATCATAAACTGGTTTCCCATCGTTTACAATCCTATATATGTACGCGCCTGGAATTATGTTTGTTGTGTTTATTGTTTCAGAGATTTCTTTATTCCCTTTTACAGTTAAATCAAACTCTGCAACTTTGTTAGCCATCATATCAAAAAATTGAATGCTGCATTTTTTTAAAGAAGCAGTTTTAGAAACAACATTAACTTTGAGGTTTTCTTTAAATGGATTTGGAGAGATATTAACTGATAATTGTTTCTCCACAATAATATTTACTCCATTTGCAAACTGAATACTTAAAATGGGATGTATTTCTAAATTATTAGGAGCTTTCCCGGTTTGTCCATGCGGTGGGTCAACAAAAGCTACGCCGTATACTTCCACTGGGGCAATACTTACAGAGCTTACATTACCGGTACCAATATACGTATCAACAAAATTTCTTGCATTTAAGTATTGTGTTGTAAAAGATGAAGAAGCTGCCGCAGAACATACCGGATCGGGTATTTCTCCAATCATTGTATTTGTACCATCGCTTAAAACAAGATGATAATCGTTATCTGTTTCATCTTTTTTCAAGGTTACATTGCAAATTACTTTGTAAGTCTTGTCTTCAACTCCTGCATACCGAGGCATGGTTGTACTTGGTGCTGGTGTAACAATATTTACTAAGTAATTTATTGTAGTTGAAACTGGGGTAAAATTAATTGTACTCTCTAATGCGTCAACAAGAACTTTTTCCGACCATCGCTCTGTACCACCACATTGTACAGATTCTATTTCCCCATAAGAACGTTTGGAATTTTCCTGAGCATTTATTGTGAACGCAATAAATCCAATTAGTAGAGAATGAATTAGCTTCTTCACATTTCCTTTATTAAGAGGTGTAAAATGAGTGTACTACAAATAATCTAAGTTTAATAAAATTAAGCTAATTCCCATTTAATTCCAAAATTATTCGATAAAAGTCAACCTATGAGAGTTAAAATTTAAAGAAAAGCTGGCTGTGTTGAAAATAATTTAGGGAACTATTTGTTTATTACTACGGGAAAGGGCGTGGGGCTATGATAGGGAATTTTTCTTTAATTGAAGTTTATGGTCAATAAAGAAAGGATAATATAGTATTATCGTTTATTGGAAACTGAAAGGAATGAGCTGTTTAAATTTAATTCCGAAAAACTAGTCGCCTAAAATTTTTATCTTTACTACAAGAATCACTTACCAAACGTATGGATAAGGCTGATGAAAAATAATCTTATGGCAAAAATATCTTCAACAAATGAACTTAAAACTGTTGGTGATATTTCTGTAGTTCGTAAAATCATTTTTGATGGTTTAAGCGACGCTGAACTCTTTGACATGGATAAGTGCATATTTTGTTACAATACCTTATTGTATTTTGATTTTCCAGCTTTAACCAAAACAGATACTGTTGCAATTGAAAAAGCGTGTACTAAGGTCATTGCACTTATTGGGATGGAAGAAATAGCTGCCGATGAAAATGCAAAACTTTCTGCTCCCCTCAACCGTTACATGTACTATTTTTTGGATTTGGCTGAATTACCGGGTAAAGAAAAATCTCATTTGGAAGCAATGGTTGATGCAGATGTCACAAAAGTGGAAGGCTGGATTAATGACTATTTGACAAACTATCCTTTTATCCAACCAGGTGTAAAAGGTCGGAACCACTCTGAGCGTACAATTATTGATTTTTATCAGAGATGTGTTTCAGAAAAAGACAAGATTTTAGAGTATAAATTAAATGGTCTTAAATCCCGTGCGATGCATCGGGCAAGTTCATATCGGGAATGGAATACGGGTTTGGCAATGTTTGATTGGTATAAAGATCGTCCGTACAGGCTTTCAATTCCTCGAGCATCCAAATATTTTAATCATCAAAATATAGACACAGTTTCTCATCGTATTTTACCAATTCCTATTAGAGAAGGGTTAATTTTAAAAGATTTATATAAGACTGATAAACGAAAATTCTATGAAGAAGTCGATAAGAAAATAAGCCCCGAGGGTAACATTGCACAAATGGTGGCAAATCTTAAATGGCTTCCCAATGTAAATCCGTTGCGCATTAGTGCTTTTGAAGAATTAGAAAAGCTTTACAAGGAGAAAAGATACTTTAGCTTTTATGCATTAGGTATTCCACAAGTTGAAGGTTTATTTTTGGATATGTGTCAATTATGTTCACCAACATATCATAACCCTAAAGCCAGTCTGTCAGATAAAGTAGAATTCACTCGCAATTTCTGCGAATCTTCGGAATTTCAGTTAGATTATTTTAAATATCATTTTCCAAATAACAGAAATTCTTTCCTGCATTATGGTACTACAGATAAGGAGCCTCTCGAGTTGTTATGCAAAGATCTTTTATGTGATCTTGTTGGGGCACTAGGCATCTTTTTAGCGTTAAATACGGAAGCAATTTGGTTAAACAGATTACTTCGCTCCCATGATATAACCAATTTCGCTTCTGCCGAACAATTTACCGAATATTTTGAACTTGTATCGAAAGTTAAAAGGAAGAAACAATTTCATTATTTTGACAGTATAATTTCTTCAATGAACGAGACTTTTTTTCCGGAGCAAATATATAACTTTGCCTATGGACTTGAAGAAAAATTAGATAAACTTCTCGAAAGCTTGCTTTCGCAGCTTTCCACCGCTACTGATATTGCAGGAAATAAAATTGATTTTATAGCATTTACAAATCAAGAAATTACAGATAATTCCTCTTTTATTGCTTCTTCCTTACAAGAAGCTACAAGTTGGATTTTGAAGGATGAGTTTTCCGAAGCACTTCACACAAAAATATTTTTGAAAGAGTACAAAAATTATTTTGACACTTCCAAATTTGAAACGGGTCTCGAAAAAGATCTTGACGTATTATACAAAAAGCATTCTAAACTCCTATCAAAAATAAGTCAGATTGCTGTTTTAACTAACTTCAAGGATAGATAAAATCTCTCCCAACTTGGTCCTTGTGCCTATGTAGTCACACCATCCCCTTATTGTTGAAAAACTCCTGAGTTTCACCTGTTTTCCTCATAAATTCCCCCTTTTTGTCCATTCAAAACCGGCTTCTTTTTATATATTTGAGCATATAATAACGTAAAATAAATTGTTAAGTTCCATATATGGGTAAGTCCGTTTCGTTTCAATCCATTTTAAATAAATTTAGAAACATTTCATTCAGCGAGCGTGATAAAGGCGCTCGTTTCGAGCGCTTGATGCAGGCGTATCTTTTAACCGATCCTTTTTACGCTGGTCGCTTCAAAAAAGTTTGGTTGTGGAATGAATTTCCTTACAGAAACGAATTAGGTGGCACAGATACCGGTATAGATATTATCGCTGAGTCAAACGATGGCGATTACTGGGCCATACAATGTAAATGTTATGCCGAAGATGCAACCATCGATAAACCTGCGGTTGATTCTTTCCTTTCAACATCAAGTCGCAAATTCAAAGACGATAAAAATAATAAAGTCGGTTTTTCTCAGCGTCTTTGGATAGAAACCACTGGTAAAAAATGGGGCGTTAATGCAGAGGAAGCAATCAAAAATCAACATCCTCCCGTTTCCCGTTTAAATCTGCATAATTTAATGAATGCCCCTGTAGATTGGACTAAACTCGAGAAAGGCATCACCGGTGAATTATCCCGCACTCCTAAAAAAGAACTGCGTCCACATCAAAAAGTTGCAATGGATAATGCGCATGCGCATTATAAAACACATGAGCGCGGTAAGCTTATCATGGCTTGTGGTACAGGTAAAACTTTTAATTCACTTCGCATCGCCGAAAACGAAACCAATGGCAAAGGCTTCATTTTATTTCTTGTTCCAAGCATTGCATTGCTTGGCCAGTCATTGCGCGAGTGGTCCTCAGATGCAAAAGAACCTATTAATGCAATCTGTATTTGTTCCGATCCTGAGGTAACAAAGAAAAAATCTAAAAACGATGATTCAGATAGTTTCAGTGTTGTTGATTTGGCTTTGCCTGCATCTACCAACGTAAAAGAAATTCTAAATCAATTCGCCGGTATTAATCACAAAGGTAAATCAGGTCTTACAGTTGTGTTCTCTACATATCAATCCATTGATGTTATTTCAAAAGCACAAAAAGAACTCGCAAAACAAAATTCAAAATATGCTCAGTTCGATTTAATCATTTGCGATGAAGCACATCGCACAACTGGTGTTACTTTATCCGGCGATGATGAATCTGCATTCACAAAAGTTCATGATAATAAATTCTTAGTTGCTAAAAAACGTTTGTACATGACCGCTACGCCTCGTCTGTACGATGCCGATACAAAAAGTAAAGCAGCGCAAGCCGAAGCCTTACTTTGCTCTATGGATGATGTGAAATTATATGGCAAAGAAATGTACCGCATCGGTTTCGGTGAAGCTGTTGAACGTGATTTATTAACCGATTACAAAGTTCTCATTCTTACTCTCAATCAAAACGATATCCCTCCTGCGGTTCAAGCCATAATCAGTAACAAAGAAAATGAAATAAATACGGATGATATTTCAAAACTCATCGGTTGCATAAACGCATTGTCAAAACAAATTCTTGGCGACGCAGGTATAATTAAAGATAGCGACCCCGAGCCAATGCGTCGTGCCGTTGCATTTTGCCAAAACATTGCAGTTTCAAAAAAGATAACTGAAACTTTCAACACCGCTGCCGATGCTTACATAAAAGAATTACCTCCTGCTAAAAGACAACAAATGGTAACCATTCAATCCAAGCACGTTGATGGTACTTATTCAGCACCACAGCGTGATGAATTATTGTCTTGGTTAAAATCCGATGGTGAAGCAAACGAATGTCGCGTCCTCACTAACGTTCGCTGCCTATCTGAAGGCGTCGATGTTCCTTCTCTCGATGCAGTTTTATTTTTATCTGCTCGTAACTCTCAGGTTGATGTTGTTCAATCTGTAGGTCGTGTAATGCGTAGATCGCCGGGAAAGAAATATGGTTACATAATTATTCCTGTTGTTGTTCCGGCAGAAGTAGAGGCTGATAAAGCCCTCGATGATAACGAACGCTATAAAGTAGTTTGGACAGTTCTTAACGCACTTCGTGCGCACGATGATCGCTTTAATGCAATCGTAAATAAAATCGAACTCAATAAACAGCGCCCAACACAAATTTTAGTTGGTCGTCCTGAATATTCTTGGGAAGAAGGCAGGCCGATTGTTGCAGAACCAGGCGAAAAGTATGGTTCAGAGTTTGGCCACCAACTCGCAATTCAATTTGAGCAATTACAAAACGTTGTTTTTGCACGTATGGTGCAAAAAGTTGGTGATAAACGCTATTGGGAGCAGTGGGCTCGCAACGTTGCTGAAATTGCAGAGCGCCAAGTTGAACGTATAAAAAAATTAATTAAAGAAGATGAGAAGCACAGAATGGCTTTCGATAAATTTCTAAAGGGATTGCAAAAAAATATTAACCCGAGTATTTCTGATGCAGAAGCAATCGATATGCTTTCGCAGCACATCATTACAAAACCTGTATTCGAAGCACTCTTCGAAGATTATTCCTTCGTAAAAAATAATCCCATCTCTGTCTCTATGCAAAAGATGTTGGATTTGTTAGAAGAACAAGCAATTGAAAAAGATGCTGAGACATTGCAGAAGTTTTACGAGTCGGTAAAAATGCGCGCTTCTGATATTGATAATGCAGAAGGTAAACAACGTATTGTTATCGAATTGTATGATAAATTTTTCAAAACCGCTTTCCCTAAAATGGTTGAGAAACTCGGTATCGTTTATACTCCTGTTGAAGTTGTAGATTTCATTGTTCATTCAGTTAACGATGTTCTAAAAAAAGAATTCGATCGCAGTATCTCTGATGAAAACGTTCACATTCTCGACCCCTTTACCGGCACAGGTACTTTCGTTACCCGTTTATTGCAAAGTGGTTTAATAAATAGAAAAGATTTAAAACGTAAATACGAAAATGAAATACACGCTAACGAAATTGTTCTCTTAGCTTATTACATCGCTGCTGTTAATATCGAAAATGCTTATCACGATATTATGCAGCAAAAAGAGTACACTGCTTTCGAAGGCATTTGCTTAACCGATACTTTTCAATTAGGTGAATCAAATGATGGAGAAAAACTATTCTCTGATATGTTTCCCCAAAATTCTAAGCGGGTGCAAAAACAACAAAAGGCACCACTTCGAGTAATTATGGGCAATCCACCATACTCGGTTGGTCAAAAATCAGTGAATGATAATTCTCAAAATCAAAAATATAACGTTCTTGAATCGAGAATTGAACAAACATACGCAAAAGAGTCCAGTGCTAATTTAAAAAACTCATTATACGATTCATATATCAAAGCGTTTCGTTGGAGCACAGATCGATTAGATCCTAAATTTGGTGGTATAATTGCATTCGTTTCAAATGGCGCTTGGATAGATGGCGCAGCTGCTGATGGGTTCCGTAAATGTATTGAAAAGGAATTCTCCTCTATTTATGTCTTTAATTTAAGAGGGAATCAACGTACCAGTGGAGAATTATCACGTAAAGAAGGGGGTAAAATATTTGGCTCGGGTTCTCGCACACCTATTTCTATAACCGTTCTTGTAAAAAAACCTAATGTTAAAACAGAAAAGGTTGCAATTCATTACCATGATATTGGTGATTATTTAAATCGCGAAGATAAATTGCAAAAAATTAAAGATTTTAAGTCGATTGACAGCAAACAAATCCCTTGGATAACTTTAAATCCTAATGAACATGGTGATTGGATAAATCTTAGAAGTGATTCTTTTGATAATTACTTTTCCATAGGAGATAAAGATTCTATAAGCGTAGATTCTATATTTAATCAAACATATAGCAGAGGATTAGCAACATCTCGCGATGCTTGGGTTTATAATTCATCGCCCAATTCTCTTAAGGAGAATATTAAGGTTACAATTAAATTCTACAACGAGCAGAGAAAACTCATTAAAAATACCTCAAAGAAAATTCAAAATATAAATGAATTTTTGGATAAGGATTCCACAAAAATAGTTTGGACTGATACCTTGTTAAGAGACGTTCAAAGAAATGTTGAGTATAAAGTAGAATCTCCTGTTGTTAAATGTACTTATCGGCCATTTTTTAAGCAATTTTTATACAATGATAAATTGCTTATACATAGGGTTTATCAAATGCCAAAACTCTTTCCTAATAATGAAACAACTAATCGTGTAATTGCTGTTCCTGGTATTGGTGCACAAAAAGAATTTTCTGTTTTAATGACAGATACAATTAATGATTTGCAAGTCGTTGATAAATGTCAATGTTTTCCCCTTTACTATTATGAAGAACGTAAAAAACAAAATCCCGGATTATTTGATGACGAAGGTGATAGCGAGTATATTCGTCGGGATGGAGTTTCCGATTTCATTTTAGAACGCGCTCAAAAGCAATATGGCAAAGCGATAACAAAAGAGGATATTTTTTATTATGTCTATGGGTTCTTGCATAGCACAGAATATAGAGAAGCTTTCAACAGCGATTTAAAAAAAATGCTCCCACGTCTACCTTTGGTTGACGAGGCAAAAGATTTCTGGGCATTTTCAAAAGCTGGCCATTCTTTAGCTGAGTTACATGTTAATTACGAAACAGTGCCTCCCGCACCGGAAGTAAAAGTTACTGGTGCAAATAAAAAAGATTTTCACGTCGATAAAATGCGCTTCCCTAAAAAGAATGAAAAAGAAACAATTATTTACAATAACAGCATCACAGTAGAGAACATTCCGGCAAAAGCTTATGAATACATAGTAAACAGTAGAAGTGCAATCGAGTGGATAATGGAGCGTTACCAAATTTCCACCCACAAAGAAAGCGGCATCAAAAACGATCCCAACGATTGGGCTACCGAAGTCGGCAAACCTTCTTACATTTTAGATTTACTTCTCAGTGTCATTAATGTCAGCATACAAACTGTCGATATAGTAAACAGTTTACCAAAAGTAAAATTTGAATAATGCTTCAAAAAATAAAACTAAATCTTACTGAAAAATACCAGCAAGCAATTGCAGGCTATCATCTGGCTGATATGGTAGTTAAGTTTGCTCAAGGGCAAGAACATGTTTTGAATATTGGAACTGAGCAAGGTGGTATTCAAAAATGGGATGATTTAGTATTAATGGTTAAACCAACGCACTACAAACATATTCAAATAAAAAGTCAGTTTACAGATTTTCCGGAAGACCCAACTGTACGAGATAATTATCAATCTGGCAAACGTTCAGGGTCTCCAAGAGATCTTAATAAATTTGATGAAACATTAGAAAGCTTGGCTAATTGGAACACAACAATTGACCCAAGCACAATATCTCCTAAACATTCCTTCGAGTTTTCTATTCCGGTTATAACTCTTAGGATAAAACAAGGGCTCACTGCCAAAAATCTGAATGATCTAATCGCAGTTCATATCAAACCCCACACGACCGCCGCTGACCTTGTAACTTTACAATCCGCTGAACCATTGGTTCAACGTTGTTTTGAATATCTCACAACATGGTGTTCATTTACAGGTTGGGATCATATTCTTAAAGTGTTTCGCCTTCTTCAATTCGCGCAACGAGGCACAGAGAATGATTTACATTCTAACACTGAACAAATATTATCAAATGTATTTACAAATCCCGCAGATGCCAGAGCTAAAATAATTCAATACCTTCTTGATAATACAACTTTTGTTGGAGCTATTTCTCCAAGACCTTTGCTATATCTGCTGAAAGATCAACTGTTACCTACAGTTCAATTATGGACACAAATAGAAAAGGTAGGTTCACAATGGGAAATATCCGGAATACAAGATTTAAGCGACCCACAAGAAATAGAACGACCTAACATCGTTGTCCCGGCTTTATGGAATAATGATCGCTATAGAAATTTAAAAATATTAATTCCGCCAGATGAGTCTTGTGTCTTGCTCAATAACGTTATTCATTTGGCGCTTCATTTAAAAGGCCAAGTAAACACTCACGCATCTAATAAAGATTTGTGGTCAAAAACTATTAGTGAAAAAGTCGGCGGCACAATAGGTACATCAGCTAATGATTGCAACGATATTTCGATAACAGAAAACACGTCGCCATTTACATCCTCAAATTCAAAGATACTAGATACCCCTGCCGATAGAGATACGTTCGCAAATAAAATAAACAGCGAGATAATAAATTCCACTTGGCAAATGATGGTCGCCGAGCTTGAAAAAAAACTTACGAGTGAAACTCAAACGGAATTACGAGATGCAGTTTATGCTAGATGGGTGGTTTGGAAAAAATCTTTAAATGCAGATGAGAATCAACGCAAACTTCTTCTGCAAGGGTTAGTTCATCCACAAGCAGAAGGTTCCGATATTATGGGTGAACTTAGAATTGGCCCAAAATCCGTGCATATAATAGTTGAAGGCCTTTATCTATTGTTGGTCATATCTGTAGCGCTTTCTACTAATGAAAATACATGGAATCAATTAACACCGGAATTAAATGCAAAATTAATTGGCATCGAATATTGGAGCGGAGTGTCTGGTAAGCCAAGAAAAGTAAAAAGTCTCGACGCTGATAAAGATATCCTTGAGCTAATTGGAAAAGAATCTTCAAAGGTTCTAGTACTATCTGGAGTTCGCTCCAACAAAGAGGATATCTATGATTATTCCCTTGCCGATGGAAAGGAAAAATTTCCACATCTTGGCACTCCATATAGACCTAAACTTTTATTGACTTTTAACCCAAAAATTAGAAAACTTATTAATGAAGGGAAAACAGCACCAATCACTTCATTTCTAAAAGAAATGTTAAAGGAAGATACAGACGCCAAATCAAAAGCAGCAGATTTTAAATTATGATTTATAAAGATTTTGTAAATAGCATTGAAAAGAAAGCCTCTGAATTATTTGTAGCAGAGACAGATTCCGCAAGTGGTAGTTTATTTCTTGAAATAGCACCGCAGGTACTAAAATGCAAAAATGTACTTAGGGTAAAAAGAAAAAATGAAGATTCTATTTCAGAACACAGTAAAACAATTCTAATAACCTCTCTTAAAAATCCGGAAGAAATTACGCAAGCTTTATTATGGGCATCAGCGGTTAAAGAAGAAATTACTGATCCGGAGTCGGCTGACTTATATCTTATAGTTCACTTCGAAGAAGCAGTGGCATTAGATGTTTGTTTAAGAATTGAATCAACCGAACAATTTTGCCGGAAATATACTTTAAGAACTAATGAAAAAATGGATCAATTTCTTGAGAGAACATTCTTAAACCAGATAAAAAAGCCTTCAAGTGAATCATTCGGTACGGACCCTCTTCGTAGCGCTTTTTCAAAAGTCGCTGACGATAACATTACCTTTACCAAAAAAGAACAAGAAAAGTGGAAAGACCTTCTTTTGTCAGGCTTGAATGGTATTGAATTGATTTCCGAACTATTTGCTAACCCTTCAAGTAATAAAAATGAATCTTAAACAAATTCAAATAACGAATGCAAGGCGGTTTGGTAAAGACATCGTTATAGATTTTGTACCGGGCGCAAATATTATTCTTGCGCCTAATGGTACTGGAAAAACAACTGTATTTGAAGCTATAGAATTTGCTTTAACAGGATCAATACTTCGCCTTGATAACCCACCGTTATCTTTAATTCGAGATAACCAGCCCGAAATGAAAATCCGTTTGGATTTTGATAATGGAAAACATTGCGAAGTAGTTTACAAAAAAGGTTCGTTCCCTGTTAGAACAGGAGATTATGATTATATTTTAGCTGGACGAACTGCCGAAGAAATTCCTTATTTATTAAGACTAACTCATTTACTTGAGCAAAGAGCAAATTCATGGTTCGTACAACAAGATAAAGGCGGAGCCGGTAGTTTTCTTGATAAGTTATCGATTGGCCGCGATCTATCAACCATTTTATCTACAAAGACAAGTGCAATTCGTGCTGCAAATCAGCAAATGGAAAATTTAAAAGCCGAAACGTTTAAAAATGAAGATGAATTGAAACAATTTGAAACGCTTTTAGGTAAACGTAACATGGTTAGCTATGACTTTGTACTCGTTCCTATTGAAAAACTCCTTGACCCGATAAATGAGGCTACAAAATACTTAGATGTTTCAAAAACTGTTGATGGAACCGAACTCTCCAAGTTAATTGCTTTAAATTCTCAATTACTGGAAGTCGTGATTCAACGTGCAACAGAAAATAGCGCTAAGCAGGTTATTTTATCCAAACTCGATACTCTAATTGCTGAGTACAAAAAATTAAGTGAAACACTTACGATAAACGGGAAAAGCCTTTTCGATGGAAACAAAGAACTACAAGTTGTTGAAAAAGCAATTGCAGAGCAATACAAAAAACAAGAAGCCACCGAAATTAATCTTAAGAATATTGAGAGTGAAATAAAGCAAATAATAACTAAGCGGGATAATTTTGGTAGAATTGAAACCCTAAAAGTAAAATTAATATCAGTCAACGCAGATCTTTCTATTCTTAAAACAAAAGAAACATCTCTTAAAACAGAGCTGGAAAAAATCAATTCTTCAATTCAAATAATTGAAAACTTGTCTGAAAAGTTTAATGTGATCGATAAAAATATAGTATCACTTACTGAAAAACGTTCAGATTTAATTGCTAAAAAAGAAAAAGTTAAACTGTGGCATCAATTGATTGATAAATTGAAGGAAATAGAAAATGTTATCATAACTGATCTTAATTCTCGTAAAGCAAAATTTCTGTCAGAATTAGAACCCCTAAATATTGATTACAAAACCTTTTCACAGGAATTAAGTGGTATTCAAAGTGCAATTACATCTCTTAAGAGCGCAACTGGTAAAGTTCAGGAGGCCGTAGCAATTATCTCAACCAACTTGGATGAAAAGCAAGGCGATTGCCCTGTATGTGGCGAAGAGTATTCGCCTATAGAATTAAGAAAAAGAATAAACGGCGCACTTGAATATATTAACCCGGTTTTAGTTTCTAACTTAGAATCAGAGACTAAACTTCTTGAAAAAATTAATCCATTAAAGGAAAAAATTGCACTTCATAACAAGGGTATTGAAGAAGCTGATTTATTGCTTACAAAAGCACAGATGGACGCAAGAAGTATCGAAGTAACCATCAACAGCGATATTAAAAAACAGTTTCCGGATATTAATACCCCTGATATTGCAAGTATCTTCATCGAAGCAGAATTAAAAACAATTGATGAAAGTATTAATTCGGTTAAAGTGCAAAGAGCTAGTTTAGCTGCTTTACCTGACAATAATGTTGTTCAAGAAATTATGCACAACAAAGCAAAAACTACATCTGATTTGTCACATGTCAGTACTCAGTTAATCGAGCTTACTAATCAATGCAATCAAATTTCAAACGAAATTTCCGATATAAATTCTACTATTGGAGCTACAACATTAGAACAAATAAATATTGCATTCAAAACCAATAATGATCAGCTTACAAATCTTCAAAAAGAGCGAAATTTAATTGACGAGGGGCATGCTCGGTCAATTGCAATGGTAAAGAGATTAAAGGAACAAATGGCTCAATTTGATGCTCAAATAATGGAATCTAAAGTGCGCTTAAGTGAAATTCAAGCTACCTGGTCAGAATCTAAATTACCATTAGCGCCAGATAATGGAATAAAGGAAGAATATGCTCTTTCTATTAGCAAAGAGAAAGCGTTTTTAGAAAAAATTAAAATAGATTTACTTCGAACTAATGAAGAACTAGCGAGATGGAAATCAGCGGATGAATATCAAAAACTCGATAAAGAAATAAAACACGTTATTGGTTCAAAATCCGAGGAAACATATTTAACCGAACTAAAATCAAAAGCGCAGAGCAGTCAAGATCGTGTAAAAAGTACAGAAGAAAAAAGAAAAATACTTAATGACATTTACACAAGTGTTTCTGGTGAACGAAACGCGGTTAACCAATATATTGATGGAATGAATAGCACTTGGTCTTCAATGCTGAAAAGGGTGGTAGTTAATCCAATTTTTGCAAATACCGAATTAACAAGCTATCAAAAGAATAATAAATCTCAAGCTGACATCCATATTTCCCTACATGGTGAACAAACAAAGGTTACTGATGTTGCAAGTGAAGCGCAAATAACAGATCTCCAATTAACTTTTCTATTAGCAATGGCCAATAGATATCAATGGTCTCCGTGGAGGGGATTATTATTGGATGATCCTACGCAACATCACGATCTAGTACATGCCGCTTCTGTATTTGACTTATTGCGTGATTTTATGACAACGCAAAAGTCTCAAATTATTTTAGGAACACATGATTCGGTTCATGCTAATTTTTTCAAACGCAAATGTCAAAATGATAATATTCCGGTTAGCGTTTGGCATCTAATGGCGGATAGTAACGGAGTTAAAGCAGAATTACGCCAATAAATTTATCGGCTTGGTATTATTTCCAATTGTGAAGACGCTTGTTGAACTCTTCGTTCATTCGAATATCTTCCTTATATCGTCTATTCGTCGCTAAGAGTTCGTTTATTTTCGTACATGCTACCTTTTTTGATATACGCTCTTTATGAACCAGTTCATCAAATAGCCATACCAAGCCATGCACTTCGATATTCTTTTGCTTAGCGAAATTACGTGCGGGGCCATCGCTGCTTAAAACCATTGCTTTTTCTTTATGCGCTATATAAATTACGGTTTTATCAGCATCAGACATTTTCTTTGTATTGGCAAATTCATACATTTTTTCAAGATCATCTGCACTAAGAGTATGAATTTTCAATTTTTGGACAGCGTTAAATGCCATAAGCACTGCTGCCTGATGATCATGTAGCTCATCAATTACTTCGGCAGATGTATGAAGCTCTATTCCTAATTCAAAAAAATGGCTGATTATATTCAGGTTAATAAGATCAATAAATATATTGGCATCCGTTACAGCAACCTTCATACACCAGCTTATTTGATACTGTCGCGGAACTCAGCCAGTTTTTGATTATTTAATGCAGCCGCTTTTGAAGAAGTGATAATATCTTCGGCAACAGCCCGTGATAATAGTTGTGAAAAACGATTCGATTTTTCGTAACCAATATATTGAACAGGTTCGTTTATTTTATAACCCATAGACGACATGGTAAACATAAATTGCCTACAGTAAAGTTCGGATATCATTCCCAAATGTTTTGCCCGGTAGATAATAGCTTGATATGAAATACCATATTGTTTTTTTATAGCGGCTAGTTCATTAAACATTATTTTTTTTCTTATACCTCCCATTTCCTTCCGGAATAATTCTTCCGGCATAAGCATAGCCCCGGCAAAGTAATGACAATAATTTTCTTTTACTTTTAATTCATAATCTTTTATTTGTGGCATCATTAAATGGCCTAATTCATGTAGCGCAGTAAATCTTTTTCGATCTAAAAAATCGTCGAGCCTTGAATTGATAACCATTACTGGAACTTTATTATTGACCCAGGTAGACATGCCATTGAAATCAAGCGGTGCTTCAACCTCCATTACTTTGATCTCGTGATCTTCCATTAATTCAATAACATTATACAACGGATCGGTACCAAGGTTCCAAGATTCTCGCAGCTTAGCTACAAGCTTCTCTACATCGTCATTGCTATTAATAGGAAGAGTTGCGAATTCATTTTTGAAAGTACTTTCAATGCCCAATATTTCCTCCAGCTCCAGATATCTTTCAAGAAAATCTATAGTTTGCTGAACAACTTTATTCTTTTCCTTAGCCGGAAGTTTTTGAAGCTTTCGAAACTCAATATCCTGTAGATTAACTTTTGGCTCACGGGAAAAATAATCCATACGGACGTTAAGCGCTTTGCAAAGTGCGCTAAGCACCTCGCTATCCGGCCTCATTATTCCTTTTTCATACCGGTTTAAGGCTTGTTTAGATACAAGGTTATCCATTTTCCCGGCCAACTCCTCTAACGAATAGCCGCCCATTACGCGGGCTGCCTTCAATCTTTCTGCGAAATATTTCATAACCAATAGTTTAGTTAAATTTAAGTAGTTATTTCAACCAATCCATGTTGATAACTTCTGTTTACGAAGATACAAAAAATATTGTTTTTATCTACAATTTTAACTTAATTTTGTACACAACTTATAGTGAATAATGCAATATAGGCAATAAAGGTGACCTCCAACCTACTATTAAACAGGAGAAATTTATTATAGAATGAAATAAGTTAGTATGCATCGATTTTAGGACTGAAAACAGTTTTGCTTTTTTTAAAATGGTTATTATTTTATTGAGTTTGTAACGATCAATTAATTTCCTACCCCAAAAAACAGCAACTCTGTTCTAAGCAATGAACAGTAATAGGTGTTTAACCGGACTACGGTAAGCCCAACGACACTCTTCCTAAACTGATATTTTACATCGAAGCTATACCACCTGAACAAGTGGTAATACAGCTGACGCGTGCATACTGACTGTAAAAAAAACAGTTTTTATGGAAAAGAAAATCAAATTAAGACCCTGGGAAATTTTATTACTGGTACTATTTATCGGTTTCGTACTTGGCCTTGCTATTAAGTGGTTTATTGAACAAAGACGAAAATTGTTTCAGCAATGGCGACAGGCGGTTCAAGAGGTCCGGGATCTGCGTGGGCAGATAAGAATATTGGGAGAGCGTAAAGCAAAACTGGAAAAATATGCGCGCAGAACACTCTTCACCCTTAAGTTTATTCTTGTTATAGGCGTAATAACCGCTGCATACTGGATGCATGTGGAATTTGCACTTAATTGGATTACAGCAGTTGTGAGCTCAGCAGGCGCGGCAAGAGTGGTTTATGCCGGAGCGGTATTTCTTTTTGCGAAGAAAATATATCAGTTGAACGAGGCGCTGGAAATTGCGGAGGCCGCGCTTATTCGTTTATATGAGCGTATGGGACGGGCAACCCATGAGGATGTTCTTTGTATCGAGACCAAAATAGAACTTAAATTACAAGAAGCGTTATCTATAAAACAACAGTTGCGACCGGAGGTGCAAAAAAGAGCTTAGACCTATAAAAACAAAAAAGGGGCTTTGAAAACCCCTAATTTGTAAAGTCATCGCCTATATATAAAATAACGGACTTTGGTAGTGAGACCCCAAAAGTAAAAATCGGATTCGAATTAGCAAATCTGATAGCCGGTATTTAAGAAGGCAATTCTCAACAAACTTTCCACTACACTTATAAAAAACAATTGTTAGGCGCAGATGTCTGACACAATTTCATTTAATTATTAAACTCAAAAAATTAAAAACCATGGATAAAAATTTACGTTTAAACAAGATTTTTTCAAAAACAGACGGTTACTGTCATATCTGTCATAAAGCACTTAACTTTTCGAGTTATGGTGTCGGTGGCGCTAATGGTTGGGAGATAGAGCACAGCGTGGCTAAAGCCAACGGTGGCACCGATCATTTAAATAACCTGTTTCCGGCGCATGCTTCTTGTAATAAAGAAAAAGGCACATTCCATACGCGCACAGCGCGAGGCTGGAAGGGAAATACACGAGCGCCATACCCGAAAGCAAAAAAACAACAAATTAAAAGTAATAATACCGCAACAGGTGCTTTTATTGGCGGGCTTGTGGGTCTTTTTTTAGGCCCTGTTGGAGCTGCAGTAGGAGCCGCTATTGGCGGAGCAATTGGAAGTAATAATTCTCCTCAAACCTAACAAATGAGAGTAGTTTTTGGAATTATTGCGACAATCGCATTAGCAATCTGGAGTTATTGTACTCTGGACGCAAATCTGAAACCTGAATTGCAGGGAATGGTAATAGCATTTTGTATTGCAATTACCATTGACGTAATGATGTGGTTTATAAAAGAGGCTCGTTTACTAAGGCTCTACTTATCGTGTATTAATCCGTTTGCAAGAAAAGAGATTCGGCTAACAATTGCATATCTTTTTAAGATAGAAGTAAACGGCAGATACCTTCTTGTAAAAAGCAACAGGTTGAATAATACCTATCAACCTGTTGGTGGAGTTTATAAATACTTTCACCCGGAGGCAACTTTAGAATTAAATAAACTTTGCATCGTTACGGATAACAATATTCCGAACGATGAGGATAGTGAATTTGATCTAAGATTAAAGCAAAATAATAAGCTAAAGTTACCTCTATTTATAAAATGGTTTTTAAAAGGAATCCAAAGAGAAACCGATCCATGGAGAGAATTTTATGAAGAACTTATAGTGCCCGGCATTTTGCCTGCCAACTATTTTCCTTATCTGCATTACGAATTAGTGGGTCAGCATTATGATCCCATTCATTACGATACGCGCTTTAGAACAGACACTTTTAAATACGCTGATATCTATATTCCCAAATATGTCAATCATCATCAGGAAACGCTTGTAAGGAATTTGGTTAATGTTCCAAGTACAGATTATATATGGGCAACTGAAGAGGAGATAAAAAATAACAAGAGTAATAACGGTCATGCCATCGCTACTCACTCTTATAAAATTTTTCACACTAAAAAATTAAACAAATGATAACTGTAAATAATAAACACACACAGCTGGATGACCTGCTTGATAATATGGCAGAAGAAATTCAGCTCGATAATTCGCGCTATGACCGAATAAAAAAACATTACGAAGCAGTAAAGAACTGGATCGAGGATGACGAGATTTTTTTTAAACCTTTTAAATATGATGTATATCCACACGGTTCTGTTCGGATATCAACTACTGTAAAACCAATTGGAAGAGACGAGTTCGATTTGGACATTGCCATTCATCTGAAGGCAGAATGGAATTCGCATACACCTGCAAGAATATACCAGGAGTTAAAGCGCCGTTTGGAAGAAAACGAAACTTATAAGGCCATGCTGGAACCAAAGAACAGGTGCCTGCGGTTAAATTACTCAGGAGATTTTCATATGGATATTTTACCCGGTATACAAGAGCATCCGTCTGACGGCAACAAATTAAAGGTTCCTGACCGTGAATTAGGTACTTGGGTTAGCAGCAACCCAAGGGGATATGCAAATTGGTTCATGCAAAGAACTAACCTTGTTAAAGAAAGTTTATTAGAAAAGGCCTTTAACGCAGAACATATACCTTCTGATAATTTCAAATATAAAAAACCACTTCAGCGTGGCGTTCAGTTAATAAAGCGGTACCGTGATATTTATTTTCAAAAAGATGATACGTATAAAACATCCAGCATTGTTCTCACTACAATAGCGGGACAATTTTACAAAGGGGAAGACAGCATCTATGATACTGTTGACGGGATAATTACCAGTATAAGAACAAATATTTCAGACACTTCTTCTAGAATCAAAATTCTGAACCCTGTAAATTCGGCAGAAGATTTTACCGATAAGTGGGAAACGGAACCGTTATATTATGATGCTTTTAAAAAGTTTTGTGATTTTCTTTACAACGAATGGCAAAAATTAAAAGTGGAAAACGGAGTAATAGAAGAAAGTAAAATTCTGAAAGGACTTTTTGGTGATGATCTGTATGGAAAAGCTTACGCAAGGCAAACAGCACAAGTGGAAAATTACCGAAAAAATAATTCACTTGGTGTTACCCGCGCCGGAGTTTTAGGAGCGGTAAGTTCTGCCGCCACTAAAACGACAGCAGCTATTAAATCAAATACTTTTTTTGGAGAATAATTATGTACGGTTATACGAAAAGAGAAAAGAATCTTGCTCAGCAAGTTGCCTTGATCAAAAAAAGGTATGAGAATTTTACCTTAACTTTTAATCATATAGGCCTTAAAGCTATTGGAGAAATACAGCCAACTGCAAGGAGTGAAAAATATACGATTGAAATAAAATACCACTTGAAACAAGCACCAAGAATCAGAGTTTTAAAACCTACCTTAGTTGTTAATTTTAATGGAGATAAAATTCCACACGTTTATCCCGGTAACATACTATGTCTATTTCAGCCTAAGTATAGGGAATTCACTTATTCCGATTATATAAGCGACACGATTATACCTTGGACGTCTCTGTGGTTGTATCATTATGAAGGGTGGCATATAACCGGAAAATGGGAAGGCGGAGGGGAACACCCTGTAATAAAAAATAAAAAGAAAAAAAGATGAGAAGAAAAGAGAAGCACATTGCAAATGGCGCCCTAGTTGGCGCGGGTTTAGTTGTCTTAGCAGATATTTTTATGCAATGGAGAGAACATAAAGAGGAAAACAAAGAATTTACCTGGGACAGTTATGATGGCTGGAGAACAATAAAGCGAGGCGCTTTAGGAGGTCTGGTCGGTGGAGCTATTGGGTATGGAGTTTACCTGTACAAAATTTCTGAAGAAGAAAAAATCCCGTTTAATTCAGATGAATTTCTTAAAAAAGTATTGACTGAAGAGAGCCTGAAGGCAGATCCAAATCTATTGCAAAAGGTTTTAAAATACAGAGAAGACGTTAAGCAATGGCTTGTGAATGTGTACGGAGATAAATTAGTCGCACCTCCCGAAAATACCGGCTCGTTTCATAAAAGAACGGCTATTAATTCTAATTATGATCTTGATATTGTTTTACCGTTTAAAAATACTGCATATAATACGTTGGAGGATATGTACGTAAATGTATTTGAAAAAATAAGTTCAAGATTTTCATCAGTCGCTTTAGTTACGAAACAAACTAAGGCAGTAGGTTTAACATTTACCGAAGGCAGTAGGATTGTTCATTTTGATATTGTTCCGGGAAGAGAAATAAATGATTATATAAATGATAAGGACCTAAATTTATACGTGCGGCCAGATTGGGCATGGCAAAAAGGAGGATCGTTTAAAACAAATATAGATATACAAAAACAGTTGACTGTAAATAAACCTGAGGCTAGAAAAATAATCAAATTATTTAAAGTCTATCGCGATAAAAATGGGTTTCCATTACCAACTATAATTGTTGATCAGTTGGTGGTTGAGGCTTTTGAGAAAAGTAATTTCGATTGGAGCCGTTCTGAAACTGATAATTTATTATACAGTATGGAATTTATTGCGAAGAAACTAAAGAACCAAGCTTTGATTGATTTTGCAAACACCAACAATAATCTTGCTGAAAAACTAACTTCTTCCCAACGCACGTATACTTGTGATCAATTAATTAGAGATTTAGAACGAATTGAGGAAAACCCACGCTATATAAAAGAAATTTTTGAATCATAAATTCAACCACGATAGTAAAAACTCATTATGTGCGAGCTTTTACTTTTGACCGTTTCTTTCTAATATTACTATGGCAGGATTCGCGCCTATAATCTTTCTCTAACATGCTTCCCATTTTACTCGTTTTTTTGTTTTTTTCTGAATGAAAACCTACAATCGTAGTTTAAGGTGTTTGCCATTATGTATATATCAAATGGAGGATAACTAAAGATTATCTTGTATTGGCTGTGTCTGTAAAATAATCGAATGGAACCCTTTTGAGAGAGCATGCTACCAAAGACTTTATTTCCTTTCCAGCCTATTTATGCTCGCCCTCCTCACCATACCCTATACAAGTATAGTCCGACGTGAAAGTAGAAGGATTATTAGCATCAATCCTAGTATTTGATAAGCATCAGTGGTACAGTGGCAAATAAGACAAATATTAAAATTCAAAGATATATTCTTTGGGCGTGAAAATTATTCCGGTAATCGTTCAGAAAAATTATTGAAACAATTAAAAAAATTGACAGAACATATCAAGCAAACGAGGCAATCAAAAACATCAATAATTGAAGAAAAGCAATACGAACAAGCAGCAAATATAAGAGAAATTGAAATTGCTGATATTGAAAGAATCATTGAACTTTTGCTGATAGAAGCAAAATGACCTGATGCTAACACTGCTTTTATGTTAGTGGAGATGTGAAAAGAAAGTTTTATACCCCTGACCACAGCCCGTAGGGTTTTATCGTGTAAAATTCTTCTTAGGTTGTGTCAACAAACACGACCTTAGAAAAACAAGGGCAGGAAAAAGGTTCTGATATTATAACTTAAGCGAAGAATCTCTCCCCAGTTTTTCCTCCGGTGCTTTCTTTAATCCCTTTGAAACCATCAGATCTTCATTAAAATCTTTGTGGATAGGTCTTTTTATTTCTAATTGTTCGGGGAAATTATAGCGCAGGTCAAGAAAACTATTGTTCACTTCCTGCCAATTGTATTTATTATTTGGAAAGCTTATTGTAAGCTCCGAGTTCAGTGGATGAAATTTCTTTTCAATTTGAAATACTTCCTTATCCCGGTTAACTTCGATTAAATCCCGGTTCTTCAACACGTAATAGTCTTCCACTGTTTTAAAAGCCAATATTAATTGCTCACTCTTATCAAGACCCGCAGTATCTTTAAGAAACTCATGAGAGAATTGCCATTTAATTGTTCCCTGATCCTTTGTACGGAAGCATTCTATTTTAGCGCTCACCAACATGGGATTTTTTTCTACGTAATCAGTTTCCGCAAATTTAGATGCATTTAAACTTGAGAGAATTTTAGCAGAAAAGAATTCACCGGCATTATCATTATCATTACAGATTAGTATTTTTTCCGGCTTAAGCATATCGAATCTTTTAGAAAAAAGATGAATCTGTGTATCTGTAATAGCACCATTAGACGCAGCCAGAACGGGATTAGATGAGCGTAAAGCAGGGTTGAGTTCAACATAGCTGAGCGAATCAAGCGGGGACTCGCTAATCACATATGCACCGATAGGCGCATCCTTCTTTGAGGGTAACGTTTCCCAAATACCTGCTCCACGGTCACTGTCTTCTACAAACCCTTTAAAAGCATCATTTCTGCGATCATAACTGCAAACAGAAAAAATACCTTCTTTCAGGGTATATAAAGGAAAAACTGTATTGGTAAAGGAGGCACCTGATTTGGTGCTGTATGTTTCTGAAAATAATCTGTCTTTAACCAACTCCCTGAAAAATTCGTCCTGATTAATCCCGCGACGTTCCAGAAAATCAGATCGTTCAATACGCTTGAGGTTTTTTGCAAATTCCAGCAGAATGCCGGAAAATTCTTTTTTGCTTATCGGTGCAAAATTAACGGTTGAATTAATAAGTTCCTTATTAACCTTAGAACATTCATATATGGCAGATTTGGCCCGCTTCATATTAAAGTCGGGTAAGCGCTTTTCAAGAAAATCGAAAATAGTTCCTTTGTCAAAAGAATTCTCGGGATTAAAATATATCCAGTGGCCGTTTTGGTTGCGGGAAACGAGGATCTTTTCCCCGTTGTCCTTACGCATTAAAACATATTTTTCTTTTTCAACTTGTCGGGTAGAAGTTTTCTCCGAGTCAATTTTGTATCCATAGCTCGCCGCGAACCCAATCAGGTTTACTTCTTGTTTTAATTTTTCTGTTTCCTGCTTCGCAGCTTCTAAAGGGGTCATAAAATAAATTGTGATAAGCCACTGCAAGTTTACGAATTAATAAGGAAACGGTTTATTGTATGTATTCCGGCATGCTAAACCTCTCATTGAAAATTTTCGGATTAACAATTCTTAACGACTTAAAAAAAACAATTAATAATTAAAAATCATGGTGTTAGTCTGTTTAAAAAGGAAAATATAAAAATTAATTTGCTTTTTATTTGAAATGTAAAATTAATTTATAATTTCGCGGCCTAAATGAATTTAGTAATTACTAAAACTCTCAGAAGTTCGTTTACTGTAAAGCACGGTTCACAGAAAGCCACTCGCTTGGCTATTACACTTTCTATTCTTCTATTTGTATCCGTAATAATTTCCGGATGGCGTTATATATTGGGCTTTTTAAAAGGAGATAAGCTCAATGGGCTGGACGTGCTATTGGTTATACTCTTAGTTTACTCCACAGTCATGATGTATGAGGCTATCAGCTATTCGGACAATGGGGAAAAAACAACTATCCTTAAAATTGATTCAAAAGAATCCGAGATAATAGATTGGGATAATCTTATAGATGATTTTATTTTTCATGAAAAGATAAATTATAATTCAGGGAACTTACTTAGCACCATTGCGGGCGTTGCACAGGAAACTCCCGACGAAGTTTTGTATCAGCAAATGCAGGAAGACAAGGAAAGAGAAGAGCAGGTGAACGCAGTGGTTGGAGGTCCGGAGGTAGATAATATGCGGAGCCTGCTCGGACTTTCTGATAACAATGAACAAACCACTTTGCCTGATAAAAAAATGAGTTTATGGGAGAAGAAAGAGAAAATGAAAGAAGGCTTGAAAGATAAAATAAATGATTTGTTCCACACTTAAAATAATAATTATGACTTAGCGAAAGAAAAACCCACCACCACCGAAAAAAGTTTCTAATTAATAACTAATTAATTCACATGAAATATAAAAAAGCACACCTGCAAGCGCGGGTCGCAATGATTTTGCTTGCACTACAGGCTCTGACGTTTCAGTTAGCGGCACAAAGTTATCAAAGCTCAACACCTCCATCCTCTTTGTCATCCGGTGGAGGAAACACAAGCGCCCGAACAAACTCTATCATAGATTACACCAAACCGATTATGAAAACATTTATCATACTCGGCTTTGCTTATTGCCTTGTTATGGTGATTTGGTCTTACACTACAGGGCATAGAGAAAACACGAAGAAATTTGCAATCGGTCTTGTAGTAGGATTGGTTGCTTGGTTTTTAAGTGGCGCTATTTTCTCCGATTTCGGGATCAACTATTCCTTTTAAAAAAATGAAAACGTATAAAGGAATCGAGAAACCCGCACGGTTTTTCGGGATAACTTTCCTTGATTGGATTATTATTTTTTCCCTCGTGGGAAGTTATCTCTTTATTGATTACATCCTAAGTATGTTCAATGTTTCAACAGGGTTACTGGGTTTTGTGCTGCTTGTTGTCTGTGTAGCTTATACGTATTACAAGCTACGGGATTCCAATAAAAACAAAGCGCCTAACTATCTGTTAAGTTATTTCAGTTACGAATATTTACAAGTAAAAAAAATTGACGCAAAATGTCTATTGTTAAAAAAGTCATACGTTCCTTCGCGGAAAGCTCGGGATTTGGAGGCAAATCAGGAAAAGAAGTTTTAGGAAATGTTTTACCTGTTGTTTCTTTCGAGGACGATGTAATGATACTTCGCAATGGATCTGTTGCGCTTGGTTTTGAACTCAGCAGTGTCGAGATGGAAAGTTGGGCCTATGCTGATTATCAAAATGCGGCAAAAATATTTGAATCCTCTTTAAAATCATTACCAAAAGGTTCTGTTGTACAAAAACTTGACATTTATTTTGAAGATAGAATTGAAAAGGGCAATAACGAAGGTTTTTTTGAAAACAGATATGTTTCTCATTTTTTAGACAGGCCTTTTATAGGGCATAACAGCTATTTTTTTATTATTTCTCCGACAACAAAACCAAAAAGATATAATGAAACAGAAAATTCTTTTGTACAGTACAAGAATATAAAAATAGAAGATTCCCTAAAAGACATTGGCGGGCGGGTGGAAGATTGGAAAACCCGCACTTCCTCTTATATAGATCAATTGTCTTCTATTCCCGGTATTGCATTTAAAAAACTTTCGGATGAAGGAAATAAAGAACTGTACCGTCGTATGCTTAACATGGAGTTCAGGTATGATAGCCCGGATGTATATAAAGCAATGGAGAATAAAGATAATTATCTCGTTGTCGGTGATCGCAAGGTGAATATTTTATCATTGATTGGTCAGGCCAGAACTCCGGATTATGCAAGACAAAATGACTATGGTGTATTAAGCCCTTTTACCTATAACATCGGAATATATTACCAAGAACCTCATTTTGTCAGCCGTGCCTATATGGTATGCGATACCGATGAAGAGCTCAATCGATTGGACAGAGAAAGTAATCTCAATTATAGTTTTTCCGGATTTGGTTCGGACGAAGGGGAAATAAAATCCGTTCAAATAAAAGAACTCACAACAGATATTCGAGCAAATCAAGGCGAGCTTGTTTATTTTTCCATGCAGGTAGGAATATTTACAAAAGGAGAACAAAGAAGAACAGAAGCAATCAGTGAACTAAAAGGACACATACTTTCTTGGGAAGGAACAGAAGTTGTGTTGGAAAGTTATAATAATGCGGTGCAGTTTTTTTCCTGCCTTCCGGCTAATGCTCCGCAAAGCAGTCGGTGGATACTGATGCCTTCCGCAGTGGCCAGTACCTATCTGGATTTAACCACCTCTGTAAAATCTGACCCATATGGAGAATATTTCGCTGACCGTTTTCGTAATCTATGTAAGGTAAGAATCTTTAACAGGGATTTGAATAACCAGAATTTTATTCTCATCGGACCTTCCGGTTCCGGCAAGTCCTTTACCATTGGGCACATCATTATTCAGCGTGAAGAAAAAAATATACGACAGATTATTATTGATGTGGGCGGAACCTATAAATCCATCTTTGATGCGTTGGGAGGAAAATACTTTGAATACAATCCAGAGAATCCTATTTCCTTCAATCCTTTCTTAGTGCTATTTAATAAAAATGAAAACAAGTATGAATTATCCGAGGATAAAATTAATTTTCTGAAAAGCATGTTTGCTTATATGCTTTATGGGCAAAGCCTTTCCCGGGAACAAAGCGCGGTATTTGATAAACTTATTCCCGCTTATTATGCTTATGAAACGGATACACGTCGCAAAAAAAAACAAGACACAAGAGAAATTTCTTTGCCTTGTCTTAACAATATGTGCACTTGGATGAAAACATTCTATCTCGACACGAAAGACAAAGAAGAGTGGAAACTGCATTGGGAAGTATTAAGTCCTGAAAAGTTTTTATTAATCATGGAACCATTCGTGGAGGGGATTTATAAAAAAATGTTGAACAATCCGGAAGTGCTGGATATTTCCGATCACAGATTGGTATGCTTTGATATGGCAAGAGTGAAGGATAATAAAAACTTATATCCTCTTGTAACCATGCTGCTTACCGAGCTGGCACTGGATGTAATCCGAAAATATCCAGACGATATTAAATGTATCATCATGGACGAGGCATGGTCTATGTTATCGGAAGGTATGGGAGATTTCGTGGAGAGCATGTTTCGTACCCTTCGCAAAGCGAATGGACAAATGGGAATAATAACACAGGGAATAGATGAAATTATTACTTCTAAAGTAGGTCCTGCTATTATTAATAATGCGGACACAAAAATCATTCTGAATCATACAGATGGTAATACCATTAACAAATTATGTACCCATCTGGGTTTTACCGATGATGAAAAAATAAAAATCATGTCCCTTAGAAAAACTTCGGAAGCGAGGGAATTTTTCATTAAGCAGGGCATACTCAGTAATGTTTATTCTTTGGAAGTTCCTTTGGAAGAAATGGCTACACTCACTTCGCAACCGGTGGAAAGAAACCATTTAAGAAAATTGAAAGAACGATACCTTGGAAATATAAACAATGCCATTGACCAATGGGTACTTGATTACAAAAACGGAAAATTGAAAAACAGATAAGGAATGGCTCAGTATCAAAACTATTCACTAGACCCGCAGTTGTTTTCTGATGCCATGGAGATTAGCAACGCAGTAAAAGAGGCTGTCTTACCAATAGCTTCTGCCTGTGTGGGAATTCTATTCAGTATTGAACTTATAAGAACCTTGTTCGGTGTAAGCCGATTTGATTTTTTGAAACTGCTTAAATATGTTGTTTTTCTATATGTATTTGCCGATTATAATAACGTAATGGGTTTGATTGACGGAACATTTGAAGGAATACTTCAAAGCGTTGCGGGTCATAATTTTTCCGTCTCAGGGCCTGTTGGTAGTACAGTTCAAACAATAAATTTTGATGCGAACAGTGTGGTGGCGAATGAATCCTTTATCATTTCCATGGCTAAAAGCGTTATGTATTTCTTCCGTGATATTGCCAAAGTGATTTTGCTTGCTTCCGGACCTATTGCTATAGCCCTAGGATTTATTCCCGGTGTGGGAGAAAGCATATTTATGGGTTGGTTGAAAAATTATATACACGTAACATTCTGGGCTTTTACTTTTTTAATTCTCGATTTAATGACCGGGTTTATTCTTATGCATATGGATTTATCTTTTGCAGATTCCCTGACAAAAGATAATAATAGTAGCTGGTTAAATGTTTTCACAGGAGATTTTTCATTTTTCTGGGACCTTTTCGTAAACCTCTTTGTAGACAACTTCAAAGAAACGATGGCCTGCATTGCTTTAAGCCTTGGCTATTTCTTTACGCCTTGGCTAACTAATAAATATATAGGTACGGCGGCTTCCAGCGGTTTTATAGGTAGATCACTCGGAACAGCAAAGGCTGCCGGAAATAGTACAAAAGCGGTAGGGTCATTCGTAGCCAATGTTGCAACAGGCAATTTTGCAGGGGCACTGGGTATCGCTTCGCAGGGAGGAAAAAATACACAACAGAAATCACAGAACAAGGATGGAGATTCTCCTTCTGCACCCGGCCCTTCCACAAAAGCCAACAGTAATGGTATGAAAAAAAACAAAAGTGAAAATTAATTAAAAACAAATGGAAAAACTTAAATCAAGCGAATTTTCGCAAATTACAGAAAAACTTAGAAAAATAATTGTTTTTACAAACCTGTTTTGGCTCTTGGCATTCGGTTTTATCGCCTTTCTTTTTTGGCGGGAAAGAGTTGAAAGTAAAAAAATACCGGTCTATGTTATTTCAGATAACGGACGTTTCTTGGCAAGACAAGCTCCCGAAGATGTTACTTATGATTTTGACCTCAGAAATGATGTCAAAGTATTTATAGCAAACTTCTATGAATACGATAAGAACGATTTTACGGATCGAATTGAAACAGCCTTGAATTTGGTTGATAATGTAAGCGGTAAATCCATTTATGCCTCTATTAAGAGTGCTAAAATTTATGATGCCTTGCGTGATAAAAATGCGCGTACCAAAGTAGAATTCGATTCCATTAAAACAGATTTGAGTAAACGACCCGTTCATGTAAGGGCCTATTTTAAACAACACATATTTGTCAGTGATTTAAAAATGAGTAATCCGGTAGCGGCAGAATTCGATATTGTTCCTTTCAGTCGTTCTGAAAAAAATCCCTTCGGTTTACTAATTACTAATTTTTCCTATATCCCCTATAATGTAGTCATGAATACTGTGAAAGATCCAAATTTTATTTCCAAGCAAGATGCCCAGCAACAAATAGAAGCCTTAAAACAACAAAGCAGCGCTAATGAAAAAAGTAAGTAGCGTTTTTTTATTTTATCTGTTTTTTATTCCGCTATGCAAGGCGCAGGATACAGTCTTGGTATCCGCTGAAAATACAGTGTATGTTACATTTCCGGAAAAGATACTATTAGTTGATATTGGGAAGTTTGAAGACTATGCAGGTGAAGTAAGTAATGAAAAACTCTTAAAATTAAAAGCTTTAAAACCGAATGCCGGTATTTCAAGTATTATGGTGCAGTATGGAGATGTTTTTAAACAGTTTTTTTTGAAGGCAGTTTCTAATCCGAAAAAATTCCATTATGATTTCAATACTATGGACAATAGGGAAAAAAAGGATGCAATACTAAGTAATAACCAAAGTGCAACTGAGGAAAAGAAAAAAGATAAGGAAGAGGGGAGAAGCCAACGGGGAAAAAAAGAATTAACGGAAAAACAGAGAAGAGTTATTGAAACGCCTGCTGAAGATTATACTATGGGTTTCATTTCTGATTTTTTGCAGGCAGCCGTAACCGTTGTAAGAAATGATAAAGAAAATACTTATTTAAAAATCTACTTATATAATAAAAGTTCCATTCCTTATAAATTTGATTTTATCAGCTTCCAGTATTTCCAAAGCATGAATAAAGGTTTTGGGAAAGAAAAGCGAAAAGCTCCGCAAGATGTTTTTCCTGTTATAGGCCCTGAAAGCACAGAAGTTGCTCCTTTAAGCAAAACAAATATCTGTTATGCTATACCACAGTTTGGATTAGCCAACAACGGATACCTACTCGTCAATTTCAGAGAAAAAACAGGAGACAGGGTATTAAAGATAAAAATTAAAACCGCGCAAATTCAGTCTGCCAAGCCAATACAGTGAAAGACGAAAAACATAAAAAATTTTCAAAGGTTCTCGTCTTTATTGGCTTAGGAATGCTGGTGGTAATACTTGTTATAAGGCTTGTCGCAACTTCTCAAAAAGATAAAGGAGGCTTAACACAAGTGAATATTCCGGATGAAGATGTGGCTCTTCCAGTAAAAGAAAGTAAGATAGATCAATTTGAAAAGGACGAAAAGAAAAAATTAGCTGAAACATACAAACCATCGGAAAACCTCCTGGGTATTCAAAAGGATTTTGAAACCGGCACCGGCAACAATAATACATCTCCAACAAATAATACGATACCGCCGCAGAACACTACACCACTAAATTTTACTACTAACCCTGAAACAAAAAATCAAGCCCCCCATAGCGATTTGTACAATGAATTTTACGGGAAAGAATCAGTTACAAATAAGGAACAAAAAAATAAAACCAATGAACCAAAACAAGTAGAGATGTCGGAAGAAACGATTACCAAACAAAATGTATTTGGGACGGTATACTCCGGAAACAATCAAAAAATTGCAGCTGCTAAAGATATGTACAAAGCGGTTATTCATTCTGATCAAAATATCGCTAACGGACAATCAGCTGTTTTCAGAAATACGGAAGAAATTGTTTTACCTGACGGTATGATAATACCAATCAATTCAATATTATATGGGCAAGCAGAATATACAGGTGATAGAGTTGTTATCATGATCAACAGGGCTATTAAGGGAAACAAAGAAGAAATGGTGGTTGACCTGCAGGTGTATGATAATGATTTTATACAGGGAGTTTATTTTAAAAGTGCGGTTGATAAGGGGGTGGAGAATGCTAAGGATAATAGTATTGACCAAGTCATTAACGCATCCTCTGTAAATGTTATAACAAAATTGGGAGCCAAACTTATTAAGGGTGCTGTGCAGGGAGCCAACGAAACTTTTAAAAGCAACCGCAAGTTAAAACTCGAAGAAGGGTATATCGTTTATCTCAAACCAGGAAAAAAATATAGAAAATGAAAAAGAAAATTTTAATCATAGCATTTGGATATATGCTTAGCCTTACCGGAAAAGCACAAATGGTTGATCCGGCAAGTGTTGTTATCATCGGCCAGAATTCTACGCTTATAACCTTACAATCCGAACAGGTCTTCCAAGCCATTGAAGCATTAGGTGTAACCAAGGAAGTTTTACAAAATGCGAAACAAGTATTACAGTATACAAAACAGGGGGTACAATTTGCGGCAGGAACATATAAAATGATGGATGATATCGCTGAAGGGAGAGTGAATTTTAATCTTATGAATTATCTCAAAATAAATAACATTCAGGATCTAGTAGAACAAATCCTTTGCGTGCGCTTTGAAGATTTTGTTCCAAACAACCAGGAATATTATAACATCTATCTAAATTTTCGTGGGTCTATTTTGAATTGTAATAATTCAGCTTATTATAACATGACCTTCCCCGGCCTTTTAAATAAACTGATTAAGGGAGATATAAAATTAAACAGTCTCACTAATGTGCCTCCGGCTATACCAACTTATTCGTCAGGTAATAATACTGTTCAACCGGGCAGAAACAAATTTAATATCGTTACTACCAATTCAGCCATTACAGAAATGGATGCGATGATTAACAATGCACAAAATTATGCGGCATTCAGTAATGTGATGAATACACGCTTAAAACTTGAGATAGGTTACAAATATTTACAACTGGCCGACAAGCTCTATAAAGATGCCGATGAGTTGTATCAGGCCGTAACAAACCAAATTACGCCTATTAAAATGGAATGGAGTGAACGGCAAAAGCTTATTATGTCTTGTGTAGATTATGAAATGAAAAGTTTCGATTACAAAATGAAGGGTATGCAACTCATACAAGAAGCTTCCGCTTCCCCGGATGCAAAAGCGGGAGTAAAAGCGCAAAGCACATTGGCAAAAATCAATCTGATAAATCAACAGGTTTTGTTAGGCAGATAGTAAAATAAAAAAGGGAATATAAAAACAAGAAAAATCAACCAATGAAAAAATATAAAATCATTCCCATCATCCTGATAACGCTTTACTCTTTGTTATCTAAAGCGCAGGGTGGGGGAGAAGAAATTGTTTTGAGGCACATAAAAGGAGTTCAGTCTGTGGAAGGTAATTATGGTTTTACACAGTTGGGAAATTCCTTTGAGCTGAATTACGCCAAGTTTGTTTCCGACAAAGTATTTATACTTACGGGAGGTAATTACGAAAAAGGGGTTATTGGCAGAGTTAATTTTACAGATTATTCAGCGCATTTTGGAACTGCGCTTTCTCTTTTCAAAATTGGCTCACGGCTTTATTTCAATATTCCTTTAGCTGCCTACATTGGAATTGAAACTATCAACCCTTATACAAGCCCCAATCATGAGTTCAGTTATGCAGGAGATAATATTTTTATATATGGCTTATCGGGAGGAATAAATCCTGAATTCTTCATTAATAAAACAACCTCCATCATTATTCACGCGAAAGAATATTTTATTATGAATTGCCCAATGGGAAGTTGGAAGTACCAGGTAATGGGTGGACTACGTTTTATTATTAATTAAAAATTGAAAACAAGAAATATGAAAACAAATTTAAAAACTGCATCTGTACTTATTGCCTGCCTAACTGTATTTCTTTTTTCCTGTGAAAAAAGGAAGGATTTTTTAAAAGATGAGGAAACGGCGTCAGCTAAGGCTCCGCAAATAGCAATAAGGAGAATGAATAGTATTAATCCCTACGCACAAACATTTTCGGATACATCTATCATCGGTGTTCAAGGTTATAAATTACAATGCCAAATCATAGGAAGTTTTAATCCGGCAAGCGTAGCTATTAGTTGTTTAACAATGTGCGACAGTGTGGTAAGCACGGTTTGGCACGCTGATAGTAGTTATTTTCAGATTTTTATTAAACAGTCGTCCACAGTAGGTTTTGAAATTAAGTGTTCCAATAATTATAATCAAACTGCATCTGCACATTTTACATTAACGTTTAAAAATTCTAAACCTATTGTGAACATCAGAAAATACGGTAGCAGTAATCCGTATGCAAAAGTTTTAACAGACACTTGCTCTTATGCGACAAGCCCGGTGTACAATATTGATTATAATTATTCAGATGATAACAGTAATTATACAAACTTACACGTAGTGAAAGCGACCACCGGAGACCCTTCGGTTGTTACTGTAACTAATGGAAAAATATCTATTAATTACAGTGCTCTTACACTAAATAAAACATTTGTATATAAGATATATGGGAAAGACCCTTTGAATTTAACCAGTGATACCTGTTATGCTACAATAAATTGTACCGATAAAGCTCCTTTAGTTTATATACGGCCGGCTTTAAGTATCGGGAACTACTCTACAACTTTATCTGATACATGTCATTATCCTACATCACCCGTTTATAATATTGGTTTTACTTACACAGATGATAATAGTACTTATACAAGTTTAACCTGTAAAAAAGTAACAGCCGGTGACCCTGCATTAATTACGGTTACGAATGGAAACATTGCAATAAATTACGGTGCTTCTTTTAACCTAAACAAAACCTATCAGTATAAAATATATGGAACAGATCCTCAGAATTTAACGGGTGATACTGCTTATGCTACTGTAGTCTGCAACAATAGAGCGCCGTATTTGTATATAGTAAATCAATCCGGTAATAATGTTACCACTTTTGTTGACAGTTTAAAAACAACCACATCTATTACGTATAATCTTAATGTAAAAATATTTGATGAAACAGCAACCATAAGTAATATGTCCGTCATGAAACTTACAAGCGGAGACAATACAATCTTGATAAAAACGGGTAATGTTTTAACTCTGAATTATTCTACTACCGGTGTAAATAAGGCTTATCAATATAAATTATATTTAACAGACTTACAGGGGCTCGTTTCAGATACGTGTTATTTTAAAGTATATGTATTTAAAAACCGTCCTCCGGTTTTTGTTGCTGGCCTTTCTCAAAACATTGGCACGGCAGTTAATATTACTTCTACGCAAGCACCGTACTATTTTAATTTAAATTCATATACTGCAACCGGGATATGTACAGTAGGTGCAGGTAATATTCCTGCCAGTGCCAACGCTACTCCGGCAAATTTAAACATAAGCGCATATGATCCTGACTCATATTCTTTTGGGGGATATATACAAAAAATCAGATATATCTTTCATTCTACCGGTTGGTATGGCACTTGTAGCGGGAATTCTTGTTATAGTTTAATTACTTATCACCCTAATCAATTAGCAACCTTTGTTTCTGCTCAAAATTCATATTTGCTATCTACATATACAATTGGAAGCTACCCTTGGTTCGATATGTTGCCTTGTTATGGAATGCAGCATTTAGCCAGATACGACCTGGTGCTTTATGATAATGATGGAGATTCTACCATAGTACCACAATTTTCTGTTCAGTTTTAAAATATCATCTAAATAAAGTAAATATGAAAAAAGTAAAAATAATCCACATTCTTCTTTTATTATTCATGAGTATAACCTTCTATGCACAGAATAAATCTGTTGGCATAGGGACACTAACACCCAATCCATCTGCAGCTCTGCATGTCGAAAGTACTAACCAAGGCTTTATGATGCCTCATTTGACTAACACTCAAATCATGGCTATCGTTTCTCCAATGAATGGTTTAATTGTTTACAGTGTTACGGATAGTTGCTATTGGTTTTATAAAGCAAGCCACTGGGATAAAATTTGCGGCACACAGCATATCGTAAATAATTACATTTATACTGATACACTTGTAGCAGATAGCGCTTACATTAATATTTTAAGTGCAGATAGTATTATTACAAATTACATTACAACACATTATTTTCAAACGGATAGTTTGGTTATAGGAAATACGCCTATCAGTACTTATGTAACAAACATAATTGACACAACAGCTTGGCTGCTTAATGGAAATGATTCTGTGAAAGCAACAAACTTTATTGGCCCAAAAAACGCTGCTGATTTCATTGTTAAAACACATAACATAGAGCGTATGCGCATTTTAAGCGGCGGAAGCATCGGTATCAATACAAATGCGCCTACAAACAATTTAGATATTAACGGAGGATTCAGAATGCGGCCGGGTGCAGCATTTCAAGATTTAATGATTTCTGATGCTCTTGGTAATGGCACATGGCAAGCTCCTTCTACTATTTTAACGCCTCCAAACTTAAATCTGGGTGCCTGGACAATTTTAGGTAATACTGGAATTGATGCCGCTATAAATTTTTTAGGGACAACGGACACGGGGGTCGTTGTTTACAAGCAAAATAATATAGGTAGAATGTTTATAAAAGCAGCGGGAAAAACCGGATTCGCAAAATTTGCAACAAGAACATATATAGGAACGTTTGTGGGTTATCCTAATATTAACCCTTTTTCTGAATTAGATGTAAATGGAAACATAACAATGAGAAACGGTTCCAATAATGGAGATATTATACAGGGAGATGTTAATGGAACAATGAGCTGGGTTACTCCCGCTTCCATACTAACGCCTCCAAACTTAAACCTGGGTGCATGGACAATTATAGGAAATTCATTAACTAATGCTGCAACCAACTTTGTGGGTACAACCGATGCTGTCGATTTTGTTGTACGAACAAACAACGTTCCTCGTTTCAGGTTTAACACGGGTTCCCAATTGTTTGCATATGGAACGTCTTTATTTAATCCCTCGTATTCATTTAATGGGGCGCCAACGTGGGGTTTTGGTTCTGACGGGACAACAGAAATGTATTTAGCGATACGTGGCGAAAAAGGAATTGTACTTGACACAGCATATAATATTTTCTGTTCAACAATTAATGGAGGGGGAGGCTCTCCCGGCACGTTGACCAAAGTTAGTCGATCTATGTTATTGGGAGATCATAATACTTTAAATACTTTGTCGGCGTGTAATATTAATGGGGGCTTTAATACTATTTCTAATCTTATATATTCAAACGTTAATGGAAACGCGAATAATATTGCTGGTAATGCTGGCACGTGTGTTGTACATTTAAGTGGGCAAGGAAATAGTTTAAATCTTACAACGAGCCCTAATTCAACGACTTTTGTTATGGGAAATGGGCATGTGATTACTGCAGGTGCAACCGCGGGGTTATCTGTTCTCATCGGAGCAAATAATGTATTAAATGCAACGGCCGGCGGTTCGATTTTAATAGGGGGAAGTATAAGGTCAAGTCATAGTGGTGTCACGGGACTGGGTGGTGTCTCTGGTATTGGCATTATTACATCTATAAGAACTGGCGATACTTATATAGCAGGAAACGGGGTAGAAGTTTATTCCTCTGCTGGGATGATAGCGGGGGTTACTCTTGCACCAGGAGGCGGAGCTTGGGCTTCAATATCTGATAGAAATGTAAAAGAAAATATTGTTAACATAAATGAGAACGATATATTAAAGAAATTAAACGCTATTCCTGTAACAGAATGGACGTATATTTCACAGCGTCCAGACACAATAAATTTGTACGATAAAACTCCGGTTCACATTGGCCCAATGGCACAAGATTTTGCCGTTGCGTTCGGTTACGGAGAATATACAGATAAAATAACAAGCTCAGATATTGACGGTGTTTTGTTTGCAGCAATCAAAGCGTTAAGCAAAAAAAATGATGAAACAGATCAATTAAAAAATGATGTTGCGAAGCTTTCAAATGATGTTGAAGAATTGAAAAAACAAATGGAGTTGCTGAAAGAATTACTAAAGAAATAATCAAACGAAATTAATTCTTTAAAAAATTCTGTATGAAAAAGAAAATATTTATATTTCTGTTAGTAGCAATAAGCTTGCGTTCTTGGGCTCAATTATGCTATAATAAAAATCAATTAATTACTATACAAGACAACGCCCTTATGTATGTAATGGGTTCCTACGAAAATGATTCTACTGCTAACCTGCAAAACTCCGGAAGACTTTATTTAGATAGTAGTTTTATTAATTACCATAATTCTCTTTCTGAAAAAAGCGGTAAGTATTACCTTAAAGGAGATTGGATAAATAGCGCAAGCTTTGTCCCAGATAGCAGTAAAGTTTATTTATGGTCTGCGCATCAGTTTATTAAGGGAAGTTCTGTAACTACTTTTTATGATTTACTATGCCAGGGAACGGGGCCAAAAGAATTGAACATTAATGCGAATGTTTTAGACAGCCTTGTTTTTACTTCCTTAGAAATAAAAACAAATAATGACACCTTGTTTTTCGAAAACACATCTGCGGCCGCATTAAAATACGATTCGACATTTGCTGCAGAGGGTTATATCTCTAACGATACATTAGGGGCCTTATCAAGAAAGATAAGTGCTATTGGTTGGTACATATACCCAATGGGTAATAATAACTCAGGAAGTTCCTTTTATAGGCCATTAGTGCTTAAAAACAGTCCGGGCAACCTTGCTACTTCTACTGTAGCAGTAAGTTTTAATCATTACAATGCAACGGTAAAAGGTTACAACACAAATTTAAAAGATGTAAGCCTGTGTAAAGTAGATTCTGATTTTTACCATGAAGTAAAAGCTTGGTCAAACAAAGAATACGACATAAAATATTATTTCTATAAACCCTCAGATCACAATTGGAATACAATTGGTAATTGGTCTTCCGGTAACAATAATTGGAAAGAAATAAATAACTCTCTTCCGGCATATGGCAGTAATGGGTATTATAATTATATACAAAAAGATAGTTTCATAATTAATCAATATTTACCCGTTGCCTTGGCAAACAGATATCCTGTAGTAAGCTCTATATTTGGAAAAGATACGGGTTGTATCAAGGGAAGTATAAAATTAAGTACAATTGTTAATCCTTCTTCTGATTATGAATTTTACTGGACCTCCACCGGTTCTCATCAGTTTTCTTCAAATGATTCAACACATTTAAATGCAAGTATTAATTATAATAGCCCCGGTAATTATGTAGTAAGTTTTACATTACTTGATACGGCTTTCGGTTGTGCTAACATATCCAAAACAACAAACGTGTTTATCGATCAGGGCCCGCATGCTGGGTTCAATGTTTTAACTAATCCTATTTATAACGGAATACCTGTGAGTATTCAAGATTCAAGTAGTGGCGCCTTAACTTGGTTATACAATTTAGGAAATGGCCAAACAAGCAATCAAGCAAACCCACAAGTGGTTTATTTCACGGACGGAAACATTACCATTGTGCAAATAGTAACTGATAAATACGGTTGTAAAGACAGCTTGGCAAAAATAATGGTAATAGGCGACGGAATTATTATACCCAATGTTTTCACCCCTAATGCAGATGGTACAAACGATTTGTTTATTATAAAAGGTGGTGGGATAAAAAATTACAATATTGAAATTATTACTAGGTGGGGTGAAACTGTATTTAAAGGAAGCGATCAGACCGCCGGATGGGACGGAACCACCGTTGCTGGTGTTCAGTGTTCAGAGGGTACATACTATTATATTTTGAGTGTTAATTACATGACCCCGGAAATTAAGGAGTATAAGGGTTTTTTTACATTATTAAGATAATATACCATGAATAAATATTTAGTAATAGCCATATGTATACTAACGTTTAGTATAACTGCACAGGAAAAAAAAGAAAAGATTGCAAAATTTTTTATTGGAATTAATACAATTCAAAACACCTATTTTGGTGTGCTCAATGAAAAACCTTATGCTTTTTCCGTTAATAATAATTATGCTTTTTCAGGTGACTTAGGAATAAACTATCGCAGAATTATTATAGCACTGAATTATGAGAACGGAAATTTTAGTGAAAACAAAGCAGATCAAAAAGACCACCGCAATTTTTTATCAAAATATTCAAAGTACTCAGCATCTCTTTCTTATAAAATTCCGCTTGGCAAAGGGTTAAGTTTAGTACCCGGTGTTGGCGTTTCTTCATGGAACACAAGCGTTAATACTGACACCTTAAATTCCACTGGTAAATCTTATTATTATTGGAAAGACGGCTCTATAAGAAATCTTCCTGAAACTTATAGTAACTATCTAAATCCAAATGTTTCTTATCAAAAAAGAGATTACAATTATGAAACACATTTAGGAAACAAAACATTTATTTCTATTCCCTTAAAGTTGGCTGTAAATTTTGATTTATCACCAAGGTTTTCTTTGTATGCCGGAGTATGTTTTAATTATGTACTATCAAACAATATTGATTTGATGAATAGCGGGGTAAAAAATTATATACTACAGAATTATTTCGGAGCTTCGTATGTCTTCATGAGAAAACCAGACCCGGATAAAATGACAAAGGACCAAAAAGCAATGTATAAGCGCTTATCCGAGCAAGATACAGACGGAGACGGTGTGGTAGATTTTGAAGATGATTGCCCAACAGAAGGAAAAGAGGGCAAGGTTGATCGCAGGGGATGTCCTGATGACAATGATAATGATGGTATTATAGATAGCAAAGATAAAGAGGCAAAATCAGCGAAACACGCCGTAGTTGATACAGAAGGGAAAACCATCAAGCCAGCAGATCCTGAGTCTGCAGAAGAATATAATAAATCATTAGACACAAGGCTTGAAACAAGCAAAGAAGAGCAGAAAGAAGCTGTATATGACGAAATAGAGAGGGAAGAATGGCCGGGTCTGTTTACGGCTCCTAAGTTTGTTGACTTAAATAAGGAGGAAACACAAAAAGTTTGGAACCAAAAATTTACTAATTTAGTTCCCCAGAAAAAATAATGAAAGAATTTCAGCGTATTTGGTATTGGTGGTTACTACCAGTTGTGATCACTTATATTTTTCTTTCTCCAGTTAAAAAAAATGGGTTTGTAAACTTAGATGATTCTATTTATGTTATTAATAACAAATCCCTTCCTGATACAAAATATAAAATAAAAGATTTTTTTTCACTTAATTCAACGGTAGGAGGAAACTATCATCCTTTAACGATGTTGACTTTAGCTTACGACTATTCTGTAGCTGGATATAAAGCTGAACAATACCATTCAACAAACTTAATTTTCCACGTATTAAACACATTCTTGGTATTTCTTTTGGTTTATCTTGTGTTATACAAAAATAAAATTGCTGCCGCTTTGGTTTCTATTATTTTTGGTATGCACCCGATGCACATTGAGAGTGTAGCCTGGATTTCCGAAAGAAAGGATGTATTGTATGTTTTTTTCTTTCTACTCAGTATCATAGTGTATTACCAATTTAAAGAAAAAAATAAGGTGTGGTTGTATCTACTAAGTTTATTTCTTTTTATTTGTTCTATACTTTCAAAAGGGATGGCGGTTTCCCTTCCGGTAGTATTATTAATTATTGATTGGTATAAAGGTGAAAAGATATATACAAAACTTCTCTTAGATAAGATTCCGTTTTTTCTTGTAGCTCTTGGGTTTGGAATATTAATCTACAACGCTCAAAAAGATACAAACGCAATTAATCAGGAGCATTTATTCAATGTGTATGAAAACCTGTGTAATTCCTGTTATTCAGTTTTAATTTACGTAATTAACTTCATTTATCCGCATAATCAAAGTCCTTTTATTGTGTTTCAGGAATTATATGTCAATAAGATAACGTATCCGTTTTATATGCATTTTACGCCGCTTATTTTTATTGTTGGATTAGTTTTAGTTTACTTAAGGCGTAGGGATAAAGTAATGCTGTTTGGTCTCGCGTTTTTTTATGCAACCATTTTTTTGGTAAGCCAAATAATTCCGATGGGCTTAACAATTGTGTCGGAACGCTACACGTATTTGTCATATGTGGGGCTTGCGTTTCCATTAGGGTATTATATAAGTCAAATTAATGAAAAAAATGGTAACTATTTTAAATATAAAACAGCGGCTAACACCGCCGTTCTTATATGGTTCTTGTGGCTATCTTATACGGGTTTTCAACGAATAGGTATATGGAAAGATTCTGATACGCTTTGGACAGACGCTATTAATAAATTAGATGGGCCGGCAGTATATCCCTATCAATCAAGAGCAGCATATTTAGCGGATAAAAAAGGAATTGATAAAGACAAAAAAAATGTTGTTTCAACCAGAGAGGATTTTGCAAGAGCAATAGAAGATATGAAAGTTGTCGTTTCAATTGCTCATGAAGAAAAGTTTATTTCTGACCTTGCGGTTATTTATGGTTTAGCCGGTGAATATGAATTATCTGTGAAAACATTAGATCAACTAATTAAATTAAACCCAAAAAATAAAAAAAATTATTTCGATAAAGTAGTTGGTCTCGGCCGCATAGGGAAATATCAAGAGGTATTTGAAACATACTGTGCAGCATTAAAGTATTTACCGAATGATACAACAATTTTAAGAGAGCGTGCCAGTATTTCACTTAATTTATTATACCTGGATACCGCGATAAAAGATTGTAATTTTTTGATTAAAACAAATCCAACTAATTATTTGTATTATTTATATAGGGGTTCTGCCTATTGCGGACAAAAAAAATATACCGAAGCGTTTAAAGACTTAGATTATTCTATTTCACTTAATCCTAATGATGGGCTGGCTTATAACAATAAATCTATTCTATATTACAATACTGGGGATAAGCTAAAAGCAAAGGAGATGATAGAAAAAGCCGTTTCTTTGGGTTATCAGGTTAGCCCAGACTATTTGAAACTACTACAATAACTATTACGTGAATTAAACCTCAATATGTGAAAAATTCAGAAGTAAAAGAAATTTACACTTTAGTTGATGAATTAATATCAACTCAAAAATCTTGCTGCGCAAAAGGTTGTTCATTCTGTTGCCACCAGCAAATTGAAGTGCTGAACATCGAAAAAAAAGTAATCACCAATTATATTAAAGATAAACTCGACGACCAAACCAAGGAAATAATTAAAAAAGACTTGGAAGTATGGTTAGATTATTTTGACCAAAACACACCCGATAATAAAGTTTTGAGTACACAAGATGTTTTTATAGATTTTAGAAGCAAGGCTGCCAAGGTTGGCCTTAAGTGTCCTTTCTTAATAAACAATGCTTGCAGCATCTATGCAATGAGGCCACAAGCCTGTCGGATTCACATAGTAGAGCGTAGTCCTGAATTATGTGATGAAAATAAACTACGCGATTCCTCAGATTTCGCATTGAAGTTAAAGCATAATTTGGTGGAGGATTTAAAAGAAAAAGAACAAATTAGCATTGAACCGCTGGCTTACGTTGTTAAAGACATATTTCTACCTGAAAGAAAATTAAAACCGATGGATAAAGTTGTGCTTTAATTGAATTCCTGTTAATATTCAGAATTTATAGATGCTTCATTAGTGCACGGATAATTGCACTTTTAGATGTGGTAATTTTTTGAATGTTTTACAATGTTTTTTGTAGTACTTATACTACATTAATTGCTAAAAATGGCATTAATGTAGTATTTTTATAACATGCTTGGTAAGCATTAAGAAAAAATAATGAAGTACATAGAAAAAAGTAGACTCGAAATATTTTTGAAGTCCAAAGGTTTTAAAGTTGATTCTTCAGATATCACAATAGAAGAACAAAAAACAAATATTTGTTGGTGTAACTCAGATGAAGAAAAAGTTAATGTGCCTAAGAAGGATGTTTTGCAAAGCAATGATTTAGTGCGCATTTTTAATAATGCAAATTTGTTAAATGAGTTTAGAAAGTTTTAGAAAACGGTCCGGCGTTAAAATTATTTTCCATTAAGTGGCTAACCGCGTCAGGAATAGTAAATCCCGCACTTACTTAAACCCAAAACCGTTAAGGGAAGCTAAAATTAAGAAGGCTTTTAAAAAAACAAGGTACCGTCTGTCTATTAATTATGCCCAATTAACAAATATCTATACCTTCCTAAAATAAATGGCGAATTTCAAGGTTAATTTATGTATTTTAGTTGTAGTATTTGTTAACCCTTAATATTTCTCTATATGTATGAGTTAAGTAAAAATATATTGCAAAAAGTAAGCTTTGATAAAGCACTTTTTCGCAAAGAATTGACAAAAGCTGTTAAATGGATTACGCCAGGTGAAAAAACCCTATTAAAAGTGTGGTGTTTAGCTACATTTGGACATCAATACAAAGAAGAAATAATAGAAGTTTTCAAAAATGTTACATAGACTCAATATCCGCAACGAAATTTAATTAAAGTTTTAAAACTAACTCCAATGGCAAAAAAAGCTAAAAAGAAAACAGCTAAAAAAGTCGTGAAGAAATCGGCTAAGAAAGCATCAAGGAAAGTTGTAAAGAAAACTAAAAAGAAGGTAGTAAAAAAAATTGCAAAGAAAATAAAGCAGAAGACTATAAAGAAAATTGTAAAAAAAGTTACTGTTAAAAAAGCGCCAGTAAAAAAGATAATCAGCACACCCGCTGTTCAAATAAAAGAAGGTAGTGCTCCCATCGCTACTCATGCGGAAAACAGTGAAAATACTCCAGTCGAAACTCAGACAGAGAGCATTGAAAACAACAAATCAGACGAAAAAATTCTTGAAGGATAATTTTTTTCTATCTAGAAGAGAAGCTAAAATGTGATTTTATCTAGTAAACAATGGATAATCTTTAGTTATTCGCTATAGCGTATATTACTCACCCTTCGTTTTCTTTTTAGAATAATAGTCGCTCTTTCTCTTCTGTTCATTCTCACGCGTATCTTTAATTCTAGTTTCTGACCAATTCCTCATCATTTCAATTTTATTATTCGTAACAAAGTAATGTGTTCTGCAAGGGAAACTCCAGTTTCCTATAGAAGGATATAAGGAAACTGAAATTCCGTCAAAAGTAAGTCGCCAATCATTAGGAGTAAGTGGGGTCACCACTTTATTCCCGCAACCACAAATGCATAAATGCACCGCTGTTTTATACTGAACCGAAACGTACAAAATTCCTTCTTCAGGCTGCGCCGGGATATACTCAACAAATTTATGCTGCAGAGCTTTTCTCATTGTCAAATGGTTCTTGATGATCATCATTAATGACTTTATTCGTACTGCTAAACCATAAAGTGTTGTGTTCATACTTCAGGTCTAAGTAAAAGCCTATGCTTTTTTTCCATCTAATTACCGCAAGCGAAGCATTAAGACTATTAAGTTCTGCTATCTGTATGTTTGAATGGTATTCGTTGTTCTCACGTTCATCTTCGCCGATTCTATTTACCAAATGGTCATTCTTTTCCGGACCACCCATTGTAACTCTTGCAGCAGCGTCTAATGTATCACCTTTGCGTTGCACATCAATTCCTGTATCAATAAAATTCACACCATAATTCAATAGAGCCTTGATAATAAAGCTTCGCGCTTTATTCTTGTCCACGCAAATAAATACAAAATCAAATCCTTTCAGCAATTGTATATTTGCTTCGGTAACATGCTCCGCGTGCGCGATAATACCAGCGTGCATCTGAGAGTAGGTTCTATAATGATAATCCACTTTTGTTATATTAGGATTATCACTAAGAAATTCTCCGTTTACAGCACCGGGTGCGCGAAACGCATTGTGTAATTGAAACACATCTTTGTCAAATAAATGTATTTCTGCAACTGGTGTTTTGGCAATTAAATCAAACACGTAAGATCCTGTACCACCAAGCCCAATGATAGCTATTTTGAGCCCTCTGTACTTTTCTGTTAGGTCGGTTATTTCAGCTCTCACTGAATTTGTATCCGGATATTTAAAACTATTTTTCATTTGTTTCTTTTTTTTTATTTGGTTTTGAATTAGCTTGTGGATAAATAGCCTTCGCCTGTGATTCAAAAATCTCAGTGTAGGTTTTTATTTTCTCGTAATAGTTAGGGTAATTACCTGCGGGCGGTTTCCTTGAATAATAATGCTGTACGTGAATGTAATTTTCAAGAACGACGGCATTGTCATTATTCGTGGGAATAGCGCTGCCATCAACGTTATGCGGTTTCTCCGCTGCAATGTAAATGGTATGGTCATAAGGTTGCCCTGTTAACTGCGGACTGGCAAGATTCAGTCGATCCACAAGTGTACCATACTTCAATTCTTTTTTCGAATTTAAGTAAGGGATGTGGTGGACAAGTAAATGTCCACCACCTTCACTTACTTCAACCTGATATCCCTCATCTATGAGTTTTATCAGATCTGGGCTATGATTGATCAGTTGCTTTGACATGAAATAACATTTTGCATTTCACAAACACTTCCTGACCTTTTATCATAGATCCCTCCGGATTTTGTTTCGGCCCATCTTCATACGCAACGGTATAAATCCAATTCGGATTGTCGTGATAAACACCGAATGCCAACTTAATAAGTTCCGCGAAAGAGATTTTCTCTTTTGGCCACGGATGGATGGTACCGTTTATACTAATTACTTGGACCTTGCACTTCGAGAAAAAATGCTCGATACCCGGTCGAGCCAGGTCGACCTTTGTTTCGTTGCTTATCGGCTCATCCTTCCACGGTTCCTTTATCTTTAAAAAGATTTCATCCTCCGCGGGGATGTGTGCAAGTTTCCTGATTTCCGCACCGGTAATATACTGGTGATCCCAATCGTACTTCTTGTCATTGATGATTAAATGCAGGACAGGTTTTCCGTGTCCGCCTTCTTGTACTAAGTTTAGATTTTTCATTGTGAAATTATTTAATTGTTAAACTCCTATAAAGGCTTAAGCCGGAGCATGCAATCGCCTATGCAGGTATTCGTCTAACAATTGTGTATTATAAATAATATCACTACCTTTGTAGAACGAATTAAAAAGGGTTCGGCTTGGGTGATGAGCCCGCCGTGAGAAGTCCGCAAAAACTTTAATCTCTTTAATTTAAAACCCAATTAGCCCCGCAACGGTTGATTGGGTTTTTTCTTTTTCCATCAGCTTGTATTTTTATTTTGGTTCATATTCACTGGGCAAATTTCGCTATTAGATTTCATTACAAATAATTCTATCATGGTTCTAAACTGTTTTTACGCTATGTTTTTACTCAACCTTAATAACTCTTTTCACTATAAGAAGGTCACCTTTCCCGCCACAGTCCGGGCACTCTGCATATTCCGGCGGATACTCAGGGGTTATTTTTTGCCACACCGAATCAAAACAAAAAACGCGTTCATTACCTTCAAATACTCGGGCAAACAATTTACTTTCGTGAAAAGGCGACATTCGTACTTGAATTAAATTTCTTTCCCATTTATTGCCAAACCAATTACTGAATTCGTAACCGGGTACACCATGATGTAACAACGCTAGCGCCAACAATCCAATCGTAGAATTTAAATACTGTGTATGGAAATTGGTACTGCCTGTTGATGTAATCTCATTTACAAAGCCGTTTTTCAGATAAGAGTCGTATCTGAAACTAACTGCACAACGATGGCATGCTGGTGTTAATCCGGGCATCATAAAGGTGATTTCAGAGCAACGCGCTTTAGCATACATTAATGCAAAGATTGTTGGGAGACCATATTTTAAACCCATAACGTTCCCGTGGGCCTGCGCATGAAAGCTATCTGTCATCATTAGTAATAGGTTCGCACTACCAAAAACATCTAACTCCTCCGTCTCTGATAATTTCATAACATCCATTGCAACTACATTCACTTTTAGTTTTGGATTTACGTTTAATAAACGGTCGCGCAAGGCGTCAACCTTGAGCTTACCAATGTCGCTCACATAAAAGCCCTGCGTAATAAGATTGTGCTCATCAACAACATCAAAATCAATCAGGGTTATTTCGCCTACGCCAGACCTTACCAAGCTTTCGCATATACCATTCGCACCGCCAACGCCAACGCATACCACGTGTGTATTGCGCATTAACTCCACGTCTACGGCTCCTTCTAAGCGAGCAGTATTTAACTGAAAATCCCTTTGTAGTTCCTTTCTTTTTTTCTCCTGCGGCTCATCGGTTTTCTTCACAGGTTCTTCCGTCCACATCGGCATATAGTCTTTATCTTTAATAACGGTAAACTCACCCATCTTATAATTCTCTTCTTGTCCGCGATAAGCGATATAAGGAAAAATCTGCATCGGACCTTTTCCGTCAGCCTCAGAAAACATTATTGGAACAAGTAATTTTTTCAGATCAGGTATTACTTTCAAAATTCCTTTTGTGTATCCAATATCGCCTGTATTGTTTCCCCAATCTCCGCTTAATCGTTCTACACCACGTGGATGTGAATGAATAAAACCCAAAAAGGCAAGGCCGTTTTCATCCCACTCTTTTTTTATTGTTTTATTTAGAAATTTAATATCCGGGTCATACGCGCCATAGCTCGTGGAACCGCTTGGATCAAATACGAATTTTCTAATTACAAAATCTTCGCGCGAACCAAGTAAGATACCACCCGATTCAGGTCCTCTGCTGCCAACTGTACGCAAAATTTCTTGCCACGCGCTATCGCAAATAATAAATTTTTCTCCCCCGTTGTAATTGCTGTTAACCATTTCTTTGTTCTTGTTTTTTTTCATTTTAATTCTATTAAAAAAGTTTTCTAACATCCCGGTATATTTTATGTATTTGGGAACGGCGTTCCCCTTTTAATGTAATCAACTGTAAGCTCGCACCACGAAGCTGCCCATCTCTTTGCTGTATTTAAATCAGTAATAATTTTAGGGTTTCCAAAACAAATTTTATATCCGCCGCGTTCCGAAGGCAAACGGTGAGTAACATGTAAGTCGTTAGACCGTACACCGTAACTTGGCATTTCCATAATATCAATTTCATAATAAGCGCCGACAGGAAAGAATCGGAATTGAAAAAGATACATACCGTCTTTCGACCGGTATGTATCTACCACTGCTCTCCAACCACCAGCGGGAATTTCTTCACCACCACCGGCTCTCCAACCGCCGGCAGGAATTTCTTCACCGCCGCCGGTTCTCCAGCCACCTGCTGGGATTTCTTCGCCACCGCCACACACCCGTGTAGCAGCGTCGCTCAGTTTTACAACTTGTGCTGGTTGATTTACATTTTGCTTTTTCATTTTTATTAATTTTATTTTACAAATTTATTGGTAAAGAGTGGGGTGGCATAAATGTTGCTTGTGCTTACATCATTTCTCCGCGAACTTTTTACCATTTTTTTTATAGTTTTTCTCTGTCTTTTCTCTGTTTTTTTAATGGTTTTACTTTCTATCATATTACGCTGCTCCCTTCGTATTTAACCACTTTATTACATAATCTTTTGTTACATTATTCATAAAGTAATTATATGGCATAGACTGCATTTCTTTCAACAAAAATTCTATCAACGGTGGTATTTCTTGTATGATCAACTTTGTCTTCTCCTTAGATTCTCGCATATCGGCGATGGCCTTTTTTGCCACGCCCTTATACTCAGCTGCAATCTTTTTACCCTTTCGCTTTTTCGCTTGCTCCTCCATGAATTCAATATGGCTATGCCAATGCTGTGTAATTCTGACTATGCCAGCGCTATTATTCACATTGTATTCTCCTTGCCACACATCGTCTAGGAAAACAATTCTTGCGTTCATTCGAAATTCATTTTTCAGTTCGCGACTCAGGCGCACGAAATCAAGTACAAAATTCTCATTAAAGAAATGATCTTTACCAACAAGATAAATTGTTGGTGTTTCAGAATTATCTTGACTTGAATGGAAAGTGAAAAGTGGTCCTATGTTTGGTGCTTTTACATCCCGAACATCACGTTCAACCGCACGGCCAATTTTTACCTCCATATAATTTTGTATACTGTCAATTTCACGAGTGTATTGACTTAAGGAGGACACCACAACACGTAACTGTGGTCCGTTGGCAGAAGCTCCATCCTTTGCTCTTTTATTGGCAGTATATTGTTGTCGGGTAATTCCAAATGCAAAGTAATAGCAGAGATCAAAATTGTATTGCTTGCACTTCAATGATGCGGCATTCACTTTCGCATAAAAGAGATTGCGTAAAAAGGTTGGATCTGGATGCGGACATTCTTTTTCCTTACCATATGGTTTTACATACACTCTTACTTCAAGCTCTTGCAGTCTTGATTTGAAATATCCATCTAAATTTTCGTATACGTGATGGGAGGCTTCAGTTAAAAAGTGTTCGCCGCCCATAAGTGCATACATCTTCTTCATTGCTTCTCGCAATTCATCCAATTCTAATTTCACAATGGGAATTAGACTAGTACTCGATTTATAATCTGTTAGTGCCATGGTCTGTAGTTTTTTGAGTGTTATTTATTTTTACCTCCAGACAATCCGCCTAACAACAGAAGTGCTAAACCAAATAATGCAAATCCAACACCCGTATCAGCTTGCTTACTTCTTACAACACGATATTGGAGTTCATTGGCTAGATGTTCACAGTTATAATTAACCAAATGGTACGGTTTACCCTTTTTAGTCATCGCATATCTGTAAAGGTCATGACGTGAGTAACCGGATTTCGGTGTGAATCGTACAATGCGTGTGATTTCATAAACGTCCGAAAAAAATACTTCGGCCTTTACTACACGAACACCAATACCATCCTTATTCTCAATAAACCAATGGTAACTATTGCTAAAACCTAAGTAGATTCCGTGGTGTTGAATTATTCTAACACCACTTTTCGGGATCACTACGCGATCGCCAACTAATAAACCTTTTATTATATGTAGAAATTTTGTCATTCTTATTGCATCGTAACGTAATGCCACCGTTGAAAAATTAATATTGAAACTCTAACCTGGCCTATTTCATCCAAACATGATTATTGGATGGCAAGTAAGGGCGAGCCTACTTACATGACTGCGTCCGTCATCGACTATCCAGTTTTTATCACTTGGTGATAATAGGATAGACACAAGGTTTCCTCACGCCGTTAGGGATAAGGATAAAAGCCAATAAAGATGTAAGTTTTTTAGTGGGTAGGTTTCCCGGACTTTAGTACTTTAGTCAAGTACTTTGTTATATTTGCGGACGTTTTTTAATTGCTTAACTCAAAAACAAAAATAAAAAAATGACATACAAACAAAAAGTTAGAAAAAAAGCTACTTTTTAAAAACCTAAGCTTCGCACGGCTGGTTTTTGTGTGTTGTAATACCCCCTTTCGGATTTAGTAGATCCGGAGGGGTTTTTCTTTAACCGTCTCTCATATTTCGTATTTTATATTTAAACATTTATTAATTCAAAACTTTCCAAATAACTGATCTCTTTATAACCTTCAACATTCTTTTTCCAGGCGCTTTCCTCATGACTCTTTTCAATTATATCTTTTACAGATATGTCCTTAAATTTTTCCACTATATAATTCAAAACTTCTTTCTCCGAATCTTCAAACAAATCTTCTGCAAATGTTTTTTGTCCGTTCGGAACAAATTGCTCACCAACACCCCCATGATCAAAATAAATAAGGCTTATTTTAATAAAGTTGTGCTCACAAGCATAATCATATAAGCCGCCAAAATTCTTCGGCACAGGCCCCATTTGTATAGCTTTATACGTTGCGCCGCTTATTGAGAAACATGTTTTTCTAAAGTGAAGGAAGTCTGCGTAAAACAAAAGTTTATTTAATTTGGTTTTAAATGGCGTTATTTTCTCCGAAAAAAAGAGAACCATATTTGCTATTTTTTCTAAATGCGGGCTCTTATATCCGGTAAGTTCGTTGGGATTAGTATCTCCCATTAAAAAACGCTCGTATGCCAACTCAAAATCATTCCACCCTTGATATGCCAAGTCTATCTTCTTTTTTAATTTCTCCAATTCTTCCTTTTCAAATTGGTTACTGGTTTCAAGAACACTTTTAAAAAATTCCGGTTTTTTAATTTGCTGTAAAAATTTCCCATTCGAAACACTCGGTACTTCACCTGTTTCGTAATTACGATAAACGTTCGCGCCAAATCCTAATACCTCCGACATCTTACTCGCAGATAACCCATACTTTTCGCGCGTTTCTTTAATCTCATCTGGAAATGGGATTCCATATTTCGCTCTGTATTGATTATAAACCAAATTAATGTTTACCGTATCCAATTCATCATCTGTAAATTGGGTACTTGTGTCTTTGCATAAATAAAATTGATACAAAACCTCGAATTGCTCTTTTCGGTAATCGAGCGTTCTGTTTTCTTTTCGGAGGCTTACCTCTCCTCCTGTAAATGGACTTTTCATTTTATAATTTTTTTAAGGGATAAGACATTTTATGTTCGGCAACATGAAAAGAAATACAGATAACCTTGGATCCATTCATTCCAAGCGCTATTTTAATATATATCTCTTTACCCTTCATTTCTTTTCCAAAAACCCACATATCATTTCCTCCGTATATTTCTTCTTTCTTCGGCCCTTCAGAATAATCTTTAACTTCCAGTTTCTTTAGTAAATTAAATCTATCTTCTCTCGTAATATCTAAATCTAAAAGAGCCTGCGTATTTTTACTTCTTGAATCCACAAATACAACACCTGTTATACCCCACGTATTTAACTTCGCTTTTATCTCATTTAAAAATGTACTTACTTCTAATTCGGATGCCATATAAATTCAAGCTTAACATAAAACAAAGATACTACATAATCTATTAAAATTCAACTTTAAAGTGGATTTATTTCAACAATTATCCGTTATATATTTGATTTATTTTTGTAATTAATTGTTTATTAAATATATATAATAACTTTGTTAAAGTTATAGTTCATCTAAAAAGTGAATTATTAAAGGTAAATTTACTCAAATATTGAGTCTCGGACATTAAGAAATCGTTTATGTCCACCATTTGTCCCATCAAACTAAAACCGAAATAGTTTAATAAATTAGCCAAATGATAAGGTTCGATTCACAAAAAAAATCCGAGACAATTCAATACGATTCGTATCCGGTTTTTAATATTTCTAAAATTGTTTTTAGCACAATTGATACCAACTGGACTAATCGTTTGGCAAACGCAAATATTACCATAAGAATTGTATGTTTTGATGAAACTAAAAAAATTGAACTGGGGTCATATCAACAACAATTATCTTTAGGCTCACTTATAAATATATATTCGAGAGAATCTATTCTCGAAACAAATAGCTTTTATCAATTTCCAGAAGAGTATATTGATCAAAACATAAAAAACAGTAAGAACTGGCAGTTAACCGCAACCTTAAATAATCTTCACTTAGGTGTTGGAGAATATTTGGAAGTAATAGCAATGGATCATGTTTACATCAAAAAAAGAGTTGATGATTGGGAGAAGCGAATTGAAGATATCATTGCGCTTTGCAATACTTGGGCTACAGAAGAAAATTTAACTTTAGCATTAGGTAGGAAACAGAAAATGCATGAAGGCTTAATGAAAACCTTTCATGTTCCAATGAGAGAGATTAATTCTGCAGATATAATAAGCAATGATAAAATTATAGCTACCATTAAACCATTTGGATTATGGATATTAGGAGCAAACGGAAGAATGGATATTCTTACTTCAAAAGCAAATTTCGTATTGATAGATACAGCAAAACAGTTTGAAAGTCCGATGTGGAAACTATTCACAAAAGAAAATAGAGATAATGGTTCTGATTTTAATAAAATTACTTTTTTACAAATTATTAAGTAATGGCCATTGTCGAAGAAATAGAAAATATTTACCTCAAAATCGAAGAGGGCTACTATAACAACGAGTTCGAAGCTCATTCTAATAGAAGGTATACCGAAGAAGATGAATGGAAGCGCAAAAGAGAATTAAATACTCATGCTTATTTTTTATTCCTATTTACGCGTTTAGAAAATCATATTTTCAATGTGTCTTCTGAGATTATCACAGAAAAAATAACAAGCATTACAGATTCTAAGGAAAGAATAATTTGGGATATTAATCAACAAGAAAAATTACATTTCAAAAAACGAGTTAAATTACTCATAGAAGTAAACGGGCTTAGTTATTACAATACAATTATAGATTACTATAAGCGAAGAAATGAAATTGCTCATGGTGGAATGATTACAGACATAACAAATACCATTGATATGCCTGCGGTTTTTGTAAACATGAAGAGGTTTTTCCTAGAATTGAAAAAGTAATTCTTCGATTCTCCTTCTTCCAAAGGACTTCCATACTGACACGAACATCCGCCTCCGGTTGAACATCATACAAAACTGGAACGCGCTTCCTCCGAGCAGGTAAAGCGGTGTTTTCGGTCACGGCGACCACAAATAACCCCGTTATTTTTCAATGATTAATTCTTCTACAGTAAATATTATTTCATCGGGTCAAGTTTTACCGGGGTTATTTGCAACCACTCTCCCACGCTAGCTCAAGGCTGTTTTACCTGTTTTTTGTAACTTCGTGTAATGAGAACATTTAAAGAAATAGCAAGTACCCGGGAATACAGAAGGAATTCTCTTCTCTACATTAGTGTTGCATATGATAACGTTTTTGAAGGAGCCATTGAAGACAGTATAAAGCAGTTGAAGGAAAAAATAAAAACTTCAGAAGAAAAATACGAAGAGCTAAGTAGTATAACAGACGGGAGAGATGTTTCTACATTTACAGAAGAAGATGAAAAATCTATTGATGAAGCATGTTATCACGAAAATAATGCTTCGTTATTTCACCAGCACCTGCGATCATTGAACGAAATGCGTATTATTTATTTGTTTAAGAATTTAGAAATTAGTCTTAAAACGATAGTCAAAGAAGCATATCCGGATGTAAATACAAAGGAATTTTATAGGTGGTATACGTTAATTGGTTTTCTCGAGGAAAAACGAATACCGGTCAAACTATTAAATGGGTATAATGAAGTCCTACAGGTTAAGGACGTCAATAATCTATTAAAGCATTCAGATTCGATTCCGCAAAATGTAAATAACATCATAGAATTTAAATCCGGCATAGATAGTGATTCGCTTGAAAAATTTGCGTTACGAGTAAGGCTAATGGTAGAAATATTTAGAGAAAAATTGTCGGCTGAAATCGCTAAGGAATTATTTGATTTTGATGACGCGAGATTGGATGACTTGGTAAAAGAGTACTATTATAGAATGGGTGATATAGCCTATTCTTCATTTAAACAAAAGATAAATGAATATCGAGGACGAAAATAATATTGACAAGCAATTGCAGAATTTAATGGCGGAAATTAAATCCGCAACTGTTACTCTTGAATTAAATCTCTTTGGTAAAACCCAAATCTCTCAGGTACTTACATTGAATCACTCAGGTTTGGCAAAAGATATTTATAACATGACGAGTGTATACAAAAAACAATTAATGATAGTAAACGAATCTCATGCTTTATGGCAGGCTTCATTGCAAAAAGATCTTATGGATAAAATGGATCTTTTTGAACAGCACATACAGATATGTTACGAATTCGCAACCATCGTCAAGGCACTATTCTTTTTTGTAAGAGCTTATCAAGATCAGTTATACAGATTTATCTTGAATCAAAATTCAGAAAAGGACAGGCTAAGTATGACTTCGGCAAGCAATCCTAAAAACCCCGTGCGTATATGGGTGGATAAAAAAGCTCCCGGATATTACGAGTGGTTTGAGAACTTTACGAAATGTAGAGATAAATTAAAAAAGGGAAAAAGCCATGGGGTAACATTCAAAGAAGAAGGAATCTATATCGATATTTTTTGTGTTCAATTCAATGAATCTCCTTCTCCAAATAAAGCTATCCCTGAATACAGCATCTCAATAAATTATATTGTTTCATCTATACAATGGACCTTAGTTGTGATTGCAAAGCTCAATGAAGAATTCAAACCCTTACCATTAATTAGCAGAGCTTAACCAGTATGGAATCGAAATGTGTCTATTGCAGTGTAAATCCTCCCGGAAATTCAGAACATGTTTTTTGTGCTGGTCTTGGTGGCGAAAATATCTTCATGAATAGTGTTTGTAACAACTGTAATACTCGTTTTTCACCTTTGGAAAGAGAGTTGTTACAAAATTCTCCGATAGGTTTCATGCGTTCGGTGGAAGGAATTGAGGGGCATCGCCGAAATAAAAAAAGGCCCTCCCCGTTAAAGCACAATGAAATATTTTCAGTAGACGAGGTAGACAACATTGTGTATGAAGTCGGGTCTTTTAAAGCATTGAAATCATTTCGAAGGCCCCAAATAATTCAAATAAAAGGAAAGATTTATATTGAGGGACCGGATACGGAAGATATTCAGGAATTTGCGGATGCTTTTGAAAAATGGATAAAGGAAAACCGAATAATGGTTTTAGAAAAGAAGAGCATTTATAAAGGAGTTCGCTTTTCTTTCACGCAAGAAAATGTAATATATGACCCATTTGAATCTAAAACAGTTAAAGGCGCGGCATTTTGTGTATTACTTAATCCAAATAGTAAATTTAATTCGATCCTCGCGCCCCGTATTTTTTTCGACGATGAGAAAAGGTTAAAGCTTAGAAGTCGCTCACATCCGGAAGCAATTCAGTTTCTTATGGAAGTGCTGCAATTATTTCATGCAGGTCCAGTAAATTTAAGCAGCTATTCAAATCGGCAAACACAAACGATAAATGTTTCCGCCAGCTTTGACATCGTAAAGGTGGAAAGAGCTTGCGTAAAAATTGGGCTAAACAGTCTTTTGCACTATTTCCCGGAAACGTGTAATGATACTTTGATAAATATTGCAAAGGACTTTGTTTTAGAGGGCACCAAAGGTGTGAAACTAAACTTTTCACCACAACAGATAAGTGGTATTGATGAGTTAGAGAAAATACACTACGTGGCGTTTATTCAAATGCATCAAGGGCTCGTAATACGGATTCGTCTGTTTAAAACATTTATTTTCTCATTCCTTATTGAAGGCTTAGTGCTTTTCCTTGGCATAGGTATACACTCCATCTTGGAAATAGATTTCATTAATAAAAAACAAGAACTATACGATTTGAATTCATTTCTGAATAAACATTTTCCACCTGGCACCGTTGATTTTTAAAGTTACTAATCCCCTAACAACAATAATGAAAATTGCCTTCTGATTAAACATAAAACGAAAAAAGGCCGCAAAGCTCGCCGGACTGATTCAAGCATTCTAAGGTAAAATTCTCGTATTTTTGCAATTACAATAATCAGTTTTGGGTGTTTTACTTAATACAGGATAATACTATATTATCATTCATCGATCGCAAAGAAAAATACTTCTCGCGAAAATACTTCTTAAAAATATTATGAAAATCTTCTTACATTATAATATTGTGGGAAATTAGTAAAAATCGGAAACTATAATTATTTGAATATCAATTATTTAAGTCCTATAATTTACGTTATGTTAAGTAGAACTAATACAGGGTATACTACCTCGTAAGCATGGTTGGTTGGATTAGGTTCGTTTTTTGTTTTCCTCTTCAATTCTTAATTTAATCCAATTTTTATTTCCATGATTAATAATATCTTGGTATTCCTCTATTAATTTATCCACTATTTGATTTTCTTTTTTCTCAGCTTCAGTTAAAATCGAAGCTCTAAATTCTAATGCTCTTAAAGCGTTTCTTGTTTCCGCATAATTTAACCCTAACTGCTTGTGATTAAAAAACCTTCCCTGGCTGCCAATACTGAGTTTTAAGAACTAATTTAATTGCATCAACTATCGCTCTCTTACCCGAATCGTTTTCTCCAATTATTACATTTACCCCTTTAGTAAAATTCAAATTAAGATTGGGCTTAGCGAAATTAAGTTCGCCATCTGAACCGAATTTTCTGAAATTCCAAAGTTTAATATTAGAAATATACATATAGTTCTACATTTTAATTAATTGATTCATTTTATTTTTAAACCAATTTGTGGCCGCTAGTTCTTCGTGTTTAAAATTAAATTTACTGATTATCTCCTTATTGAAATGGTCTTTCATGCTGTACGATTTGAAGAACACTTCAATATCGTCAGAAGCTAGATAGTTAATAATGTCATTTTCACTTTCTTTCAAACAAAGCTTTTCTGACTCAATTTTAAATTCTTGATATGACTTCCTTGAAGGCTTAAAAATTGAAATAATTTCCAGCTTAACTACATTTTTTTGACGTATTATTTCATCAGTGTATTCAGTCGCATCGAAATTATCTAATTCTAATTCAGCAATATTAGCAGGATGAAATAGATAGTTTTCAAAACAATAATATTCTAGGATTCTATAGTTAGGATACTTTGAAACTATTTTTTCGATTTCTGAATCAGTTAAGAAATCCCTATCTCGTAAGCCATATCTATCTGGATTCGTTTTAACTTGCATAAAAACACTTGCGCTATCACGTTCAGGATAAAATTTTAAGTTTTCAAGTTGCAAGATTTTTAAAATATTAGCGTTTTGATTTTCACAACATACTATTTTTTCTTTGGATAACTTTTCCCTGGTGATATCGCTAGTCAATTCAAATACGTTTACTTCTCTGAGACTAAGTTCGCAACGTATAGTTTTAATATCTTTTAATTCATATCGTTTCAATAAGTCGAAAGAATAAAAGGTGGGGTGGTCAACAGTTTTACATTCCAAGCAATTACAGGGAACCATTTCTTCAACTTTTAGTTTGTTGAAATCTCGATGTATATCATTTAATGTTTTTCTAATAATAGCAAGAAATTCCTTTTTATTATCGCCTGACAATTCTATTGTAATCTTATTTTCAAAGTACTTTTCTTTTATTATTGCTTTGGTGTTTTCATATTCAAGTAAAACACCAGACCTCCAGTACTTATCTTGTAGAATATCCTTGTTTAGTTTTACAATTAGTCTTGCCACTATCCCTTTAGGCATAAATTTATAATGAATCTCAAACTTGGTATTGATAGGGTTTGTGTCCCAATCATGGTCAATTTCATCAACAGGCAATAATCTTGGAGCCAAATATTCACCACTTTCCAATTCAAAGCATAAATCGAATTTCTTATTTTTCATTAAAGAAATTAATTCCCTTGTTTTATTCTTATGCTCTTCACTAGACCATATTCGTTTTATATCGTCATAAGAAAATTTCCCTTTTTGTTCGATTACTTTTTTATCATCTAATATCTTATATACTCCTTTGGTTATCCATTGATGGTTTAATATTACAATATCTTTTAAATCCATATCGTCCTTGAAGTGAAGTATTACGCCTAAATCATGAAAATACTCACTCAGGAACAATGCACTCTCTGTATTGCGATAGTGTTTTTTGCAAATTTCAAGATATTCAACTTCACTTATATAGTTGAGGCCTTTTAATTTTAACTCTTCGATTTCAATCCTAATATCAACCCAAACTTTTGGCAAGGGATTACCAATGTGAGGTAAAGCAGAAGCATATTTTAATAGTTCCATTTTAAAATTGGAAAAGTCGGCCTGATAACCTTCCTTTAAACTAATTTTATGGAATGCTATAATATTATTGAAATTGTCTTTGTATTCTTTAATTGGTAATTCTTTAGTGGGTTGGTCACATTTATTCAAGACCATTACAACTGGGCTTTTATCTCCCAAAAGCTTTATTATGTTGAGCCAATAAAAAAAGTCATCGTGACTATCTTCCTTTCTTGATTCTGTGACAAGCATGTAAATTGAACGCTTCGTTAAGAAGAATTGATGTGTAGAATGATAAATTTCCTGACCACCAAAATCCCAAATGTTGATTTGAAAATCTCGATGAATTTTTGGATTTATTTTCGAAATTTCCTCCTTGGGAATTACCCACCGATTAATACTAATTCCTTCCGTGCTTTCTGAACCCCCTAATTTATAATTTGGATTCATTAGTGCATGAGCAAGACATGTTTTACCAACTCGGCCCTCTCCAACAAGAATTAATTTTACTTCATACAAATAATCCTTTTCTTGAAGTTCTCTGTAAAAATTTCTTATAGAATCGATACCACGGGCAACAATTTCGGGAGGCAACAAATCAAAAGGATTGTTATCAAGCACCAGGTTTTGCAAACTGGTCATATTAGCTATTTTCTCAGAAAGGTCTGTTATTTTGTTATTTGATAAGTCCAGAAAATTAAGCCTGCTTAAGTTTGAAATTTGCTCCGAAACTTCTGTAAGAGCATTATTAGCTAAATTAAGCCTTGCCAGATTTTTTAGGTTAACGATGTCATCAGGAACAACTTTAATTTTATTTTTTAAATCCTCATCACAATATGAGTCGTTACTAAAATCAATTAGCACTAGGTCCGTAAAACTAAATATTTCAGCTGGGATTTCAGTTAGACCACAATTTTTTAAATCCAATCGTTGCCACCCCTTATTACGAACTTGGTCTAGTTGAGTTTTTATTTTATTTTTTATTTTCTGATTCATATATTAACAAACTTATTTATCGTTTAAAAATTGAAATAACTTCCTGATTGGGAAATTCATGAAGAGGCATCTCATATTTTTTAATTTTACTCCAAGATAATTCATTTCTTGGAATAAAATTTAAGTTTTCACTCATATGCTTGCCAAAAATTATTCGTTTCATTATTTATGTTTTTAAATTAAAAAATTAACGCAGCTAATATAATTTAAAAACACATACATATTTTTAATTGAATTTTTTAAATCAAGAAATTGAACAAAATCAGGGCGTGTAGCAATTTAAACATTAAAAACCAGGTATAAATACGGGTAAAACCACGTAGTTTCCGCAAAATAATAATTGCGGAAACTACGTGGTTTTATTTGAAATATTTGTATTACACTTGTAGCGAGGAAATTTATCGCATGAAAAAACTGATTAAAATAGTAACCTACCTACATCTTGTTGCTATAGTTGTTGTATTGATTGTCATATCTTGTAAATAAAAAACGGGAGCAAGCCGAAAATCCAATAAAGAGTAGGTACAGAAATAAAATGCATGTTTGGTTCAGAAGTATTAGATATTGTAATTGGTCTGATTTTTATTTATCTCCTATATAGCTTGTTTGCTACAATTATACAGGAGATTATAGCAACACATTTTGGCTTCCGGGCTAAAATTCTTGAAAAAGGAATTATGCGTATGGTGGATGATGATTTTGAAAAAGATATTATCTCCCCAACTCTGCAACGATTACAAAGTTTTCTTTTGATTTTTAAATCAAAACGCAACCAGCCACCTATTACAAAAGCCTTTTATGGCCACCCTCTCATCAAGTATCTGGGAGAAGACAAATGGCATAGTAAACCTGCATATCTTTCATCGGAAAATTTTTCTAAAGTAATTATTGATTTATTGCGGGGAGTTGTAAAACCGGGTGATGATGTAAGGAGTAAAATAGATGTTGCGCTAACAGATGGTAAAATAAATTGGACTGCAATAGAAAATCATTCAAATCCCGAATTAAAATCCAATACCACTGAACCAGTTAAAATAAATAAAGAAACGCTTTCTTATCTGCAATCCATTTGGGCCGATTCGCAAGGTGATGTAGAAAAGTTTAAATCCAAAATAGAAGACTGGTATAATGAAACTATGGAACGTGTTTCCGGTTGGTATAAACAATACACACAAATAATTTTATTTTTCGTCGGTTTGATAATAGCTATAACGTTTAATGTGGATACTTTAAAAATAGTGGAAAAACTTGAAAAAGACCCTAAGCTACGTGAACAGCTTGTAGCACAAGCAGACGCGTATGTTCAAACTCACCCCAATCTTGATAAAGAACTGGCGCAACAAAAAGAAGAAAACAAACAAGATGGTAAGGGTTTTGGGAAAGACTCAGCTTCAAAAGTAAATGAGTCCAATTCTAAGAGTATCCAAGAATTCGATATAATTAAAAAAAGAAGAGACTCTTTATTAAATGCAGCCACCGATTTGGTAAAGAACGATATCAGTAAAGCCAATAACCTATTGGGTATAGGACACAGTACACAACAATGCCAATGTTGCTGCTTTGATATAGCTTGTCAGGTAAAATGTTTTTTTACTTCTTTACTTGGATGGATTATAACAGCTATTGCCCTCTCTTTAGGAGCTCCTTTTTGGTTTGATTTGCTTAACAAACTCATAAAACTAAGAGGAGCTGTAAAAAACAATGATGATAAGTCAAGCAATACAGGAGGATCTACACAGGTGCCTAATATAAAACGCGTGGGATAATGAAAGTAACTGTTAAAAATAAATACTTAAATGTTCGAGTTGGCAAACCAAGCGTAAATGCCCCCTGCTACCAATACCTTGCTCCGGGAAGTGAGTTAGAAGTTGATGGCACTTTATATAAAGGAGATTTATATGAAAATGCTGATACATGGTATAAAGACGAAGCCGGAAATTATTATTGGAGCGGCGGAGTCAATGAAATTTCCGCAGTTAATCTTGAAAATGGTGGTAAGTGGTGGCTGAACAATTACAAAATTCCTGAATTGTGGAATATGGGATTGACAGGTAAGGGCGTAAAAATAGCGGTGCTTGATACAGGTATCTCTTACCCACATCCCGATCTGATATTGAACCAGAAGTTTTTATACGATGTAACGAATAGTCCTTCTGGATACCAAGATAAAGAAGGCCATGGTACACATTGTACAGGAATCATAAAAGCTTCCTATAATGGAATAGGACCCACGGGGATTGCCTATAATGCTGATGTTTACACTTGCAAAATTACTCATGATAAGGCGGGAGACGACAGTTCTTATTTAGCTGACGCATTAGCTTGGGCGATTACTCAGCAAGTAGATATTATTTCCATTAGCAAAGGAAGTGCAATTGATGACAAAAGTGTTGAAACACAAATAAAAGTAGCCAAAAGCAAAGGTATTTTAATTGTAGCGGCAGCGGGTAACATTGTATCAGGCTATCCCCATGATCATATTTATTATCCTGCACGTTACGATGGCGTTCTTTCAGTTGGTGGTGTAGACGAGAATAACCTAGTCTTATCGGATTCAATCCTTACAGGTGAAACGAAAATTTTTGCACCTGGAAAAAATATTTTATCTACATATCTAAACTCTGGTTATTGCAGTCTTACAGGTTCCAGTCAAGCTACTCCATTTGTAGCAGGAGTTTGTGCTTTATTGTTGGAAAATAAAAGAAAAAATGAACCCTCATTTAAGGCTATTGATATCCAGAATACATTATTGAGTAAAGCAGACAGTTTAGTTCAGATAAAAATCATTAACCCAAAAAATTCAATCTAATTATGAAAAAAATATTTTTTCTTCTCTTACCGTTTTCTATCACTCATTTATTTGCTCAAAACCCCTATTATGATGCAATTAAGCTTAAAAATATTGGGTACACTTTAATTAAAAATAGGGTGTCTTTTTTTAAGGAAGACTCGCTTAAATTAGACTCCATTCTACATAAGTATGTTCCGAATGCAAAAACATATGCTGAAATGCAGGCTCTATTTGCAACAAACCCTTTTATTAAAGTTCCAGAAACAAACAGTCAATCATCTGGAGGCACATTTAACTTGTCTAATGCCACATCCCTCATTAATGCAGGAGCCTCTTCACTTAGTGGTATGGATGTTACCAACTTCGCTGATGGTCTTGCAAAATTTCTAGTAAAAAGGGCAAAGGAAGAGTTGTCGTTAGCTTTCTTTCAAAAGTTCAAAGATGATTTAAACGACTCTAGATACGGAGATTTAAAAATTCTTTTTCCTCAAACCTGGAAAACATTGATGTCTATTGATAAGGATATCTATCAATACTCAATCTACCTAAATACGTTAAGAGCAGCCTTTGTTAAGGATATGACAAATGAGTTTGTTAATCTGCAGAAATTGCTAAAGCAACAAAAATATATGGATTACTTCCATAATAATCCTGAACTATCAGCTGTACTAAATTCTTCTTTATTTATTATTAACGAAATTTCATCGGGCAAGCATCCGGGTCAAGTATTAGCTGATTACAAGCCCGGAAACTATATACACAATTTAAAGGATAAGGCACTCGATACAAATCTTATAAGTTCTATCAAAACTATGCAGCTAATCTCCTCTTCATTTCGATCCAGGTCGAAAACAAATTACTGGGTTCCTGCCGATTCGGTCTTTATGCTGTTGGATGATTCTATTGCTTTTAAAATATATCTTGGTCTTATTTACCAAAATGCTAAAAATAAAAAAATTGCCTTTGCTATATCTGAAAACAACTTCCTTTCAATGGTAAACATTTTAGATTCTACAGCTAAGTATATCGATACCGTTTATACATACAAATGTTATATCCGCACTTTTGTAAATAACGCAGAGGAAATAAACCAGTATGTGGCTGATCTGAAAACAAAAAAGAAATCAGAAATTGATTACAACGATTATTATAAATTATTTAGTGCATCTATAGATTTGTTTGAACACGCTACTCAGTTTATTGATTTACCTTATGTAAAACTAGATGTTAAGACAGAAGAGAGCATACGAAAAAATTCCGCTAATTGGATTTATGTGACACGAACTGGTGCAGATTTATATATAGATGTAAGAACCAAAAACTATTCTTCAGCTATTTTAAACACAGTAAATATTATTGACACCCTCTTAAATTATCAAAAAGTATTTTATATCGATGTTATTAAAACTAACTTTAAAGACGCAAAAATCGATCTTGATATTGCTATGAAAAAAGATGGTGAATTTAAAAAAGAAAAAAAGAAATATTTGAATACGCTTATAGAAAAATATTCCGATAATAAAATTTATAACTATGACGAATTTACTAAAAACGAATTAGTTAAAAATGATTTTATAAAAAGAGCCAAAGCAAATGGGATTACCAATGTTGATATAATAACTGCTGCCGCTAATGTTATAAAAAAGAGCCTTGAGCTAGCTGAAACAAAAAATAAAGATAAGGTAAGAAATTACATTGCTAAATACGGAACTTTTATTGCTACTGTAGCACAGGCACAGAATTCTGATGAAGTACAGGCAGCCATAGAATCTATTGCTATGCCTGCAGGCAGCTACTCTGTAAAAAGGAACAGTAGTTTTAATATTGCAGTGCAGGCTTATGTTGGAGCTACTTATGATTGGGCAAACCCCGCCGGTATGAGACCGGAAATGCGCATGATGAGAGATAATAATAATTTAAACTGGAGTATGGCGGCACCGGTAGGACTAAACTTTAGTTTTGGCCGTATTCTTTGGCGTAGCTCATTGAGTTTATTTGTATCTGTAATTGATGTAGGTGGGCTTGCAAACCTTCGCTTAAATAATGATACGGTTGCCTTAACAAGAAAAATAACTTTAGCAGATATTTTTTCTCCGGGCGCAAGCATTGTTTATGGAATACCAAAACTACCCATATCCCTCTCAACAGGGATAGTATATAAACCAACCCTCATGTACGATAACAATCATAGTAATTTAATTTCTATACCCGGGATGTTTCGTTGGAACATTTCTTTATTAGTAGATATACCAGTTATTAATTTGTTTAACAGATCAGAAAAGTTTTGCGAATAGAAATAACAAAAAAGTAAAATTATAGTTTTAATAAAATACACTAAATACAACAATGAAGTATATAACAGACCCAAAAGAAAGCCACTAAATAGAAAAATTGCCAAATTAAATTAACAATGGGTATAAATAATACCACCCATGAAAAAATATCTTACAATAATTATTCTATTATTTTTGACTCAATACGGAGTAATAGCGCAAGTAAATGACACGTTGCTTAATAAGCTAAGGTCGTCACGCATTCGTAATGGAAATAAAATTACTTTGCAAGCAAATATTAGAAAACTTAGAGATGTTACTATAAAAAGTGTTAGTGACCACTATTATCTTAAGAAAGGAACTTTTGGTGGTGCTGATTCAATAGATATTGAAGTAAATAAAAAAAATAAAATTACTGTGATTTCCTTCTTTTATGACACCGTTTCTACTTACGCATATGAGGTTAATCTATTCAATAAACATCTGAATTTAATTGGAAAGGAATCTCAATTCATTTCTAAAAATAATGCAATGAAAGTTACCAAATGGGAAGATAAACAATATGTATTTGAAATGGTAGAAACAACAGCTAATAATAAACCCCAACTCTATTCAGTCTTGTTTGATAAAGAGTTTTATTTTAAAAAAACAAAACATTACATCGATTTAACAAAGAACGAAAACTCCCTTGAAATATTAAAAAGGTTTGGGGTGATTTAATTATCTAAATAGTTTATTTCGTATCTGTTTCATATTTTTTTTCGGGCGCAGACCGGACACCAAGCTCCTTTATTGGTTACCGTGTGAGCAGTAGTGATCCAAATATGATCCTTTACACATTGCCATCTTAAAGGTGTGCGATTGTTTAGATATATATTTGATAAAAGTTTTCCCCCCTTTGATTTGGCAAAAATTTGTAGTTTTTTCAACCTTTCGCCTTTACGGCACTCCGGACACCATACCCCATTCATAACATGTTTAGGCATCAATTTCCATGTATGACCACTTTTACATCTCCATAATAACTTTGTTTCTATATCAAAATATTTTTTAGAAAGACATTTTCCATCATGTTGTTTTGCAAGTTCCTGCATATTTTCTATGGTATACTTGTTGTTATATAATGCACAAATCGGGCACCATGATTTGTTTGAGGTTATATTACTCGGCGTAGATTTCCACTTATGCCCTTTAACACACTGAAACTCCAACTTAGTGTTTGAATTAATATATTTTTTTGAAAGAATTTTTCCACCGTTTCCGGTAACAACTTTTTTTAATTTTTCAAACGCAGGCTCCTGAACTTCTTCCCGATAGCATTCAATGCATGAATGACCTAACCGTATTATATTTGGAGTAACAATGCGTTTATGTCCCTTGGCACATTCGTACAATAATTTGGATTTAAAATTTTTATATTCAGTCGATAGAATTTTTCCACCTTTTTCCCCAACTTCCCTCTTAAGTGCTTCAAGAAAATTTTTATTTTTTTTCTTTACGAGGCATTCTCCGCACCAATTTCCTGCTTCCACCCAGCGGACAGATCTTTCAAATAGATGCCCTTCCGCACATTTAAATTTCAGGTTTGAGTCCCTTCCCGTATATTTTTTTGAAAGAACCTTTCCTCCATTTGCAAAAGCAATTTTTTTTATATTATCGAAACGTTTTGTTTTTACATCTTCCTTCGCACATTGCCTACACCACGAGCCCCTCTTTACAAAATCAAATGACAGACTAAACCTGTGACCTTTTTTACATCTCCACTCGACAGGTGCCTGAACATCTATATATCCTTTGCTAAGACATTTACCATCGTAAATTCCTGCATAATAATCTAAATCAGATATGGAAGTAAGTTTTGCCAAACTTTTTATTTGGGGAGAATGTTATAAGACAAAGGTCTAAATATATTTTAATAAAACCGTATAACCTTCATCAAGGGTAATCTTCCCTTTATGCGGTATTTGGTATATCTCCCCTTCCAGTGTGAGAGGGGAAAAACCGTTTTTAGTTTTCACGGAAAATATTTTTATATAAGCACTATTTTTCAAAAAGTATATTTTCCCTTCTAAAATATTATTTTTCTCAAGTTTTACATTCCCAATAGAATAATTATCCTTGCTTATAAGTTCTATTTTTGCCTGGTCTTTAAAAGAGCCGGCCGAATATGTTTCCGCATTAACAGTTACAGAATTTTTAAGATCGCCGACAAAATCTTTTCTTATATTGTCAGTAGATTGGTTTGGCGCTGCCCGTGGCGCATTTAGAAATATTGTACCGAATACAGATTTCTTTGCCGAAAATTTTTGTTTTTCATTATCTGTTTTACCCCGTACGATAACTTCCTTTTTTTCTTCCATCCCCCCTCCCCTATTCAATTCGTTTGGATTAGAAATTACAATGGATAAATTTAATGGAGTTCTATCGGGTATGCACACTTTGTCATTTATTCCCGGGATTACCCCTAAAAAATACTGTGGATTAAGAAATTCTAATTTTTTAACCTCTACCCCCATTATTACTGATAGTTCTTTAAAAGTAGTTTTTTTATTAATAACAATATAATCAAGATCATCATAAAGAAAAGGCGCGTTAGTTGGCATAATATTATGCTCCTGAAAATATGCAGTAACGTATGTAGCAGCTATAAATGCCGGCACGTAACCTTGAGTCTCTTTAGGTAAATAAGGATAAATGGACCAAAAATCGGCTTTACCGGATTTTCGGATAGCTTTATTCACATTCCCGGGGCCACAGTTATAGGCGGCTAATACTAAGGGCCAGGACTTATATATTTGAAATAAATCTTTAAGATACATACAGGCCACTATAGTTTCCTTCTCAGCGTCAAAACGTTCATCCGTATAAGAATTAATTTCAAGGCGATAGGCTTTTGCCGTTCCGTACATAAATTGCCACAAGCCTGATGCGCCACACTGGCTTTTAGCCTTTGGGTTTAAAGCAGATTCGACTATTGCTAAATTTTTTAATTCAAGGGGTATTTCAAATTGATTCAGGTATTTTTCGAATAGGGGAAAATAAAATTTTGACTTACTTAATAAATATGAAATACTTTTTGGGGATTTTAAGTATTTATTAATGTACCCCTGCACAATAGAATTGTATGTAAACTCGAACGGTGAGTGCGTATTTAATACTTCAATTCTTTGCCTGTATATTTCATTGGTATAAATTGGAATTTCTCCCGGCTTAAAATTATATTTAGAAGGAGTTTCATAAGTAATAGAATTATATCCATAGATATTTTTCAACGAATCAAGCATTTCAATTACCTGATCATTCCCTGTTTGAGCAAAAAAATAATTACAAGAAATAATTAATATCAAAAAAATAATTTTCTTTATTCTGATATTAAAAAAGTAAGGCTCCTTTTTGGAGAGCCTTACTTTACTAAACAACCATAAAAACATGTGCTACATTTTTATTCCGCTATTTTTTTTTTCACCCTGCTCTTGTTTCAGTTCATGTTTTGTTACTACATCGTTGACGGCTTTAGTCTGCTTTTCTGATAAGCCACTAAAGTGTTCAGGCTTTATGGCTTTCTTATCAGCACCTGACTGCAGAGCAATTCCGACTTCTTTATAATTACCGGTTTTAACAGCTTCAACCAAGTGGCCATCTTTCTCCTCCTGGTTAGCGGAACGTTTCATTTGATGAGAAATAACTTTACATTCCGTAACTATAAGATCACGTCTTGTTTCTCCTTTATGCTCGCCATTTTGCAGCGTATATTCCTTGCCTAAGTGACCTGATACTTCTACAAAATCCCCTTTCTTTAAAAGGTCTACCGGGGTATTGTATTTTACTGAATTATTCCAAGCCTGGCAGTTAACATATTTCGATTTATCATCTTCACTATACCCGATAGAAAAAGTAGAAACTTTTGTCTTAGGTTCGCCCAGTTCTTTTGTAACAGAATTATCAACGAGGTTTCCTTTAAAAGTTAAAGTTTCTTTATCAGCAGATAATTTTGTAATATCTTTTGCGACAAAATCTTTTCGGAATTCACCAGCATGGTCGCCTTGTTTTAATTCATACTCTTTCCCATAATTTCCGCTAAGTTCAATTAAATCGCCTTTTTTAAGCCCTTCAGATTTCTTAATATTCTCCTCCCAAATCTGTACTTTCTGCCATACAGGATTTTCTTCTTTAGCTGCGGTATTAATTACGAAATTAGCAACTTGTTTGCCGCCATCGAGGGTTTTAACTTCAGGATCATTACCTAAATAACCTTTGCAGGTAAGTGGTTCCTGTTTCACTTTTTGTTCTTGTTCTACTTCTTGACTTTTCATTGGTGGTGGTGTTTTTTTATTTTAGACCAAGTTGTCCGGCTGGCCTTTCCCGTTTTTGATTTACTTCACTTTTTTGAGTTAGTTTACAAGTTTCATTGAATGCTTTTAAAATTGCATTTTCAAAAGCACGTTTTGCATCACTATCTAAATGATTATAATTATTTTTAGTAATTCCGGATGGATCTGCACCATTTTTAATAGCATTATAGGCTTTCAAAGCATCCCCTTTTATCGCGGCTTTTTGAAGGTCTAAAGTTTTAGCAAAATCAAATTTGTATTTTAGGTGTTCCGGAATTAATTTATTTCTTTCGGCAATTCCTACTTTCACAGCCTCTGCAATAAATACTTGTTCTTTAGAGCTTAAAAAGTTAACGTGCTTGTTATAATCAACAAGTTTGGAATCTGCACCCTCTTTAAGCGCGACAATGATTTTATCTTTATTTAAATTCTGTATTGCAGTAATTAATTCCTTCGTTTTTTTAATCGTGTCGAGCTTCACTGAGTTTTGCAGTGAGTTATCGCTACGGGTTTCTTCAGTAATTTTTTTAAATTCCGAAATGGACTCAGAACCCATTTGTTCCAGAGCACTCACATAAGTATTTATTTTTTGAGAATTTTGTTTTATAAATTCTTTCAGTTCGATTCCTGAGGAAAGGTTTAATTTGATATTCTCAGAAATATTAAATTCTCTTTCGAGATGCTTAAAAGCCGGTAAATCGTCTCTTTTAATAGCTTCAATAGTTGCAAATCGAATAAGGGTTTCCTTATCTTTTTCAAGAATGCGCCTCCCCCCTACTTCGCTAATTAATAAATCATGCAATTTTTTATCGACTCCTTCTTTCGTTAAGAAATTAATATCGGCACCTTTAGAAATATTATAAATTAAAGGCTCCTTATGAGAAGGTGGGTCAATTGATAATTCATCTTTTAAAGCTACCGTTTGATTTTCAGTAACAAGGTTATTTTTTATTACGTAAAATTCAGCATAATTTTTTTCAGCTAAATGATTTAGTTCAGTTCTGATTAAAGAACTGTTGAGAGATTCTTTCTCCGATAAGTTTTTTTCCCCCGAAACATATTCTGCAAGCTGCAAATGTTTCGAGGTCAGTACACCAAAATCTTTTTCAAGTATTTTTTTTACTTTCTGATAGTCATGTCTGATTATTCCGTTTATTAAGGTTTGCTCTTTATTGACAATAGCCTTAAGACGTTCAGCATAGCTTATATTTCCATGGTTCATACATGATTATTACAATTAGTTTTTTAAAGTGGTGCGCAAATGTAATAATTTTTTTATATGAACAAACGTAAGTCTGCATGAAAAGTGTTTATAAAATAAATTTCGTTTCGACTTTTAAAGAAAAAAAGAGGTAATTTTGGTATTATAAATACACGCCACCTTATGGCGATTAGCCACCCAACTGGGTATTACATAGCCGCCACAAAGTGACGGGTATAAATAAGTTATGTATTAAGCGGGCGACTCGTCATGGTGGACAAGTCAACCGCAGACAAATATTTAAAACAATATAATGGACAAAAATAAAATTATAGCAACCATTCAAGAAAAAATCATGAGCACTCAAGACGAAGGACTACTTTTTGACCTGCATCCTGATGACTTTAATATGGAGTTTGAGCTTAGTAAGGAGCAAGAACAATATCTTGACAAACTTAATCGTTTTACGATGCAGGGTGAATATAAAATTCCAAGCAAACACGATACGTTTTACTATCTAAGTGTTATTCTAATGAAAGACACCAAGAGAAAAATAGCCTTTAATGATGTCGACAGTTTTCGTTTAGACTTCTGGAAATATTGGACTGACAGGTTAAATAAAGTAAAAAGCATGTTAGAGAAAGTAAAAAATTATCTTGACGCCGAAACAATTACTGATAAAGATTTAATTTTTACTAATGTAGGCGGCACACGCGAAAAACAAATTTATATAGACGTGTTTATCATTACACAAAAATATTTCATTAGACTTTTCATAAATACAGACAATGCGTTTGACAGAACTGAGCACATAATTCAACGTGACATAAAAAAGATTTCCATTTCGGACACAGAAGTAGATGTGCATTTTCACGGGCTTCACGACCCGCTAAGAATTATAGTTGACGACTACAAAGTTGCACTTGATTTACAAAGACATTTAACAAGCCTTAGAGAATTTAAACACAGTAAACAACCATGACAAATTATTCTACTCTCGACGGACATTTGGAACAGCAGAACGTAAGTGTTAGTAGCCCGCTCAATACATAACACTTGTTTTAGCGTTAGTGGGCTGACGTGGTAAAGAAAGTTTAGTATCTTTAAATAAAGTTTGTTCTCGGTAGACAGTTGGTTGTTTCAAAACCCACCAACGCAAAGCAAGGGAACGTTAGT
>OLKW01000211.1_pt1 | contig 89975 bp, 70 predicted proteins | sample 1604351 | NCBI WGS metagenome assembly OLKW01 (sample SAMEA104055714, study PRJEB20765) | soil metagenome | isolation source: soil
GTCGTTTTGCGCAAAAACACTTGAGTTAGAAAAAATCCAGAATCCAAATGCCATAAAGAAAATAGCCGCAAACTTTTTTGTGAAATTCCAATAAGTAAACTTGGCAAAAAAATCATCGAAGGTTAATTCCTGCAATTGTTTTTCTTCAAAGCGGCCACATACTTTGCCTTGAGGTTTGCTGAAAAATGATTTTATTTCTGAGATTCCCATTTTACTGAAATCTACTACATTTTTAGCGCAGCTTTTGCAAAAGGCTCCTTGTGCGTTGGGTGTCATGGCATCCCAATTCTCGTGACAGGGCTCGTTTATTGAAATTTTCATAGTATTTGGTTTAAGGTTTCTATTTAGATGCAGCCTCTAATCAAATTCCATAAAAAAAAGGGAATTAAGTTTTGGGCGTTCCCTCATCAACATTTTCTTCCATCCTTCAATAAAGGTTCGGGTCGGGCTTTCACAAGTCGCAATGCCACAACAGCCGGGTGGCATGTGCTCCAACACCGTTGCTCAATCCCTAACGTAGGCTAATTGTCTTCAAGAAGTTCCTTTAGTTGTAATTTTGTATTTGCGTGAGCGATTAACTCATTATGTTTTGTAAACTATTATTTCGTTGAATGCAGAAAAGCATTTGTAGCGGAAAGCCCACAGCGCAGCGAGGACTTGCAGCGGAAAGCGCGACCCCGCCGGACCGAATTTTAAAAAAGGTGAAATAATAATAGCGACGGGGACACGCCCAACTCTTCGACAGCCTTCTTTTCTAAGTTTTAAATCCGATTCCAATTCCTCCCCCTGCCCCCTCCAGAGGGGGACAAGCTTCGAATTAAGCCTCCACTTCCGTAACAATACTCGGGAAGATACGCACCGAGTTATCTTCTTCGCGGCGGAATTGATACGTATATCTGTAGTGACTTTCTAATCCACTCTTGTTGGGCAGACCGTTAATCATCATAATGTTTCTGTTCTTAGCAAATTTCAAAAGCTCTTTTAAGTAGTGAGCAGAAATTTGTCCTACCTCGTCAATAATGCAATGCACTTTAAAATCTTTACTGCTTCGGTGCGATGATTCTTTAATAAACACATGCAACAAAGTAATATAAATAATTGCTTTTACAAGAATGTCTGTTCCGGTAGAACCTATGCTGTCGATTTTATGTGTCCAGCCGGTTTCATTAACACCTTCTTTTATATTAAATTTTAATTCAAATAAATCCTGTAAACGAATTTCTTCCTGCTCTTGTTCTTTAATTGCCAAACGAAGATTGTCTAATAATTTAACAGCACGCTGATTAATGTCACGGTTTTTGCTCGTTGCAAAATCTGTGTTGAATAATCCTTCTCCGTAAAAATGACCATGCTCATCTTTAAACTCCTCAATCTTCTTGAGCATCTTGTACACTTTGTTGTCAGACTCCTCGAGTTTAATTTTAATAAACTCAATAAGCTTGCTCTCTTCAAACTCCGCTTTCTTAAAGTCTTCTGCAATCAAACCAATGATGTGCTGAATTTTATGCTGCTGATTACTCAACTCTTTTACTTTAGTAGCAATAGAATCTGTTACTAAAGAAATTTGTGTAGCTGTCTCCGCAACCGAAAGCTCAATTTTATTTTCGTGAACAAAGTTTGTTAAGTACTGCGCAAAACGCTCGTATTCTGCCTGTGTGGCATCGTGACGAATTACAAAGTTAAAGTGATTCTCTAATCTGAATTTTCCGCTAAACTCATTTACATAGCGCTGAAATTCTCCGTACTCCTGGTTAAAGTGAGAATCGTTTGACATTAACTGCGTGCAAACTTCTGTTACGCTGTGATTTGTTTTCTTAGGTTCTGCGCGCTCTATGATTTCGGCAAATTTATTGTAGACCGGGGTGTCTCTGAAATATTTACCAAAATGCGTAATACCATTATTGATTTCGCTTAACTCTTCTTCAATAGCGCGCTTCTCTTTATTTATTTGCATGCGCTTAAGATTGAATTTACGATTCGATTCTTCAAGGTCTGCTGTAAGGCTATTCATCTGTTTCACAAAATCCTCTTTCTTCTGTAAGAAATCAGGAAGTTTATCAAACAATTCGCGTTTATCTTTTAAGTAATCATTTACTACGGGAGCATAACGATCAATATCTTTTATTCTGTCCTGCAGTTCTTTGATACGCTTATCAATTTCTTTTATTTGTTTGCTGTCAACGCCCTTGTCTTTGTAGGTACCTTCTTTTTCATTCGATAATTCTTTTTCTTTTGCATCAAGAGCTTCCAGCGTGCGTCCTTTTTCGTCTTCTACTGTTTGTACTTCAGAATCCTGTCTGTCTTTTAATTCGATAAGACGCTCATCGAAATATTTTTTCAGCTGGTCAAATTGCTCATTCGATTCTGAGTTCTGAATATTTTTACGTTTACTTAAAATCGAAAGTTCTTCTTCCAGTAAATTTTGTTTCTGACGATTTCCGGTCAGGGTAGATTCTACTTCGCTGTTTGCTTTTGTATTCCACTCTTCCAGTTCGCTTACTAATTTTGCTTCGCGTTTTTCGGCAAGCTCCAAGCTGTAAATTAAAATCTTCACATCTTCTTTTAATTCGCCAATTTGTTTTCCGAAACGATCGGCTATCAACATTTTTTCTTCACTGTTGGCAGTTTGGTATTGACCAAGGTCGTCTTCTATGGCGCGAATAGCAGCAAGTAAAGTGTCTTTCTCAGATTGATATACTTCAATAGACTTAGAAGCAGGAGCAACCGTTCCTAATTGCAGACTGATACCATAAAGCGAATCCGTTAAACCCTGTTTAATTTCAGGATTTAAATCAGAGCGGAATAAAATATCTTCATTACAAACTTTCCCAATAGTTTCGTGCCAGTTTTTAAAATTTTTCTCGAGGTACCCGTAAAAAGCATCGGCCTGTACATTTAGTTTAGACTCAATTTTTTTAATGTCCTCTCTCTTGGCAGTAATCTCTTCGTTTACTTTTTCAATTTTCCCGGTCAGCTGAGATTTTAATTTTAACTCGCTGCCTTCCCATTCTTTTTGCAGGGTAAGCACTAAGTTGTTTTTAATTGCTTTCTCTGAACGGTTTTTATAAGTGATTGCGCGCAATTCATTCAACTCCGCTTCTAAATCTTTTATTTCTTTTTCGTAAAAGCGTGAACTACGAATTACTTTCTCTTCAGATTTTAATTCGTTAAATTCAATTTGCTTAGAGGTAATCTCTGCATTTATTTCAGAAACTACTTTATCGCGACGTTCTTTCAGTTCATTTTCTTTGCGACTGTTATCGTTCTTTAAAAGAAGCTGGCGCTCATTGTAATCATTAAACAATTGCGAAATTTTCGCATTGCTCATGTTTAAGAAACTGTTTCTTTCGTTTTGGACCTGCTCCAGTAAAGAAGAATATTTTAATTCTAAACTTTGTACGTTAGCAGTGAGCGTTTCGTATTCTTTACGCGAAAGATTTAAATCAACCTGTAATTTTTCGCGATCGTTAAATTTCTCAACCGCTACATCAATGTGTTGATTTTGATACTCCTTCATTTTTTTATTGGCATCACGTATCGTGCGATCGTAATAACCAATCTCTTCGCGAATATTGTTTTGCTGATCTTCGTTATTTGCCTTCAATAATTCAAAATCGGCAGTGTGTTGTTCGATTTCTTCTTCTTTTCCTTTTTTCGCCTCAATGATGCCGGCCGTTTGAGTTTCAGCATAACGTATACTGTTCCCTAATTTTTCTGCCAGCTCGTATTGAGATGATTTTATCATTTTCACCTGATCGAATTTCTTTTCAATCATTTCAATGAGCATCAAGGTTTCTTTTTTCAGATACGTTTCAATATCCGTATACTTTTCGTGGAACTGGCGTAACTGACGTTCTACCTGCTCTAATTTAATGCCGGAAGTTTCGCTGGTAATAGCGTTCGCAATAAAATCTTTTATAAAACGAGAATCAATCGAAGATTTAGAACTTAAAAATACATTGGTAATTGATTTAGGGATGTTCTGGTATTTTTCGTTTCCTTTCAGGATAAAAAATTTGCTCAGTTGTTTATCGGTCTCTGTCCCGTAAATTACGTTACGGTATCTTTCATAGGTGTCAATCTGATTGCTGACATAGATTCCGTTTTTTTCTAATCCTTTCAGCACCTCGCCAATTTTCATGGCTTCATCATTCTCGTTAAAAAAGAAATCCGGATTATAAGCAGCGTCAACAAAACGAAAACAAACTTTGTTATGGCGATAGGCAATCACAAAGAAATTTTTCTCTTCGGTAGCTACTTCGTAAATCAAATAAGAGTTTTCATAACGAAAATAGTGTTCCTCAAAAGGTTTTTGCGAAGATGCTATACCTAATCCGCGAGTATTAGCGCTGTAAAAAAACAGGATAGCACGCTGCAAGCTGGTTTTCCCAAAATTATTTGTTCCAACAAAGCAAGTATTACCGCTCAATTCAATATCGGTATACTTAATGTTTGCGATATTAATCTCAACAATGCGGTTTAAAATTCTATAGTTTACCATTTGTGTATTTTAAATTCTTAATTTTTATTTTGTTTGTCACCCTGAGCTTGTCGAAGGGCTAATTGTAAATAATCCCCGTTGTTCCTTCTGTTGTTCCTTCTTCGTAAATGGCAATTGCATTTATTACATCGAGCAAATAAGAAAAAGAATCAAGCACTTTGTATGTTTCTGAAGCTTCGTCTTCGCGCTCTAAAAAAGAATCGCGGCTCATTAAATCGCAAATTTCGCGAACTTTATTGTGTAATGTTTCTGAACGGTATAGTGGAATTTTCTGTAATTTTTGTTTTAAGCGAACGTTTGCGTTGCACTCTTCTGCTAAAGACCCGGTACGGAAACGTGTGCCAATAGTTATTTTGTTATCTAAAGAAGCAAAAAGGTCAATGATATCAATGTATTTTTCAAACGTTTCTAATTTTTTTTCTACGATGCTGTTGGCTTCATCAATTTTTGAAAAATAGAAAAAATTATTTCCGCGCTCAATGCGATAACGTATGTTGCTGAAATAATCTTGCAGGTTTTCAAAATTCTCGGGATCGTTAATGATATCGTATAAACGATTCATCCCGTCTTTAGAACCATTGCTTGAAATAAAATGTCCTCGTGCCATAATGGCGAAAATATCGTGGGTTTGTCTGGGTAGTTTGTATTCCATGTTTTTATTTTAATTTTTCTCGCTTCTCGACTACGCTCGAAGTGACAATGTTTTTACTAGGCTGCTTTTTTCTCTTTTATTTTTTTTGGCAGAATAAGTGTATAACCTATTTTGCGTTTTTTCTGTTCCTTATCTTCGTATTCGTAACTGTTAAGTGTGTATTTAAATTCTAAGTGTTTGTCAAATTCCATTGATATTTCTACAAACAAAGTAACGCGTTCTTCAAAAGAAACATCACCCAGTGCTTTCGGGAATTTATAATCCATTAAATATTCAAAAAGATTTCTACTTTGTTTAATGAATTTTTCTAAAAGAGTATGTGTATCTAATTTCACAAAGGCTTCCGCGTGCTGATCTTTAAAATTAGAAGGAAGTTTATCTGCCAGACGGCGAGCCATCAAGCGGGTAATTTTATATTTTTCTGCTATACGGCGACACAAAACATGTCCGTCGTCAGTGTATAAAAACTCAACCGAAATTTTTGTACGCGGGCCTTTTATATTATTAAATCCAATGGGGTTAAGATTTTCCACAACTTCTTTAAAATTTGTTTTGTAGTAAAGTTGTCCGTGGTCTTTTACTTCTTTTATCTGTTGTGCTTTTTTGTAAACATCTAACTGGAACTGAATTTTGTTAATGAAATCAGTAATGTCTGTTTGAATTTCGATGAGGTAATCTAAGTTTTCAATCAACGTACTCCTCAATGAAGAAACAATGCCGTATAATTCTAAATCGTTGGTAAGATCAAAAAGTCCGCGCGTTTCATCAATCATTTCTTCTGCACGATTGATAAATTCTATAATGGTATCGCGTTTCAAACGATAATCATCCAGTTTTTGTAATTTGATTCGGTAATTACTTTCGTTTTTGTAAGTATCATCTACATTTTTTTGCAGCTTGATAATTTCTTTACTGATAGAACCGCCGATGCGTTTTAAATATTTTTTGATGCTGCGTAAAAAGCGGTATTCGCTTCCTTCGCGGTAATATTTTATGTTACGTTTAAGTTCGTTGATGTAATCGTTAATGAAACTTGGAGTAACCTCGCCAATTTCCATGAAATCTTCAAACATGGCAATGACGGCATCGTTCAAACCAACTACCTGTTGGTGTTCGTATAAAATATCGAATGCAAGAAGTTTTTGATATTGTTCGGGCGTAATGTCTGCACGGCCTAACAATTCATTTACTGTTACCGACTCGCGATTACCGAATAAAAAATCTATTACCTCTCGATTGTAGTAGAGCAACGATAAAATTTCTTTTGCATTAACCTGCATTCCCATAGGTGCGCATTTTGCTTAGCGTATAAAAGTAGAGCAACGGCACGGACTGGAAAATTTGTGTTTTTAACAAAAACAGACGTAATTAACATGTGGCTCGAAAAGCCTTGTTTTTCAGGTGTTTCAGAGGGTTAGGGGCTTTTTTGAGGAAGAGAAAGATTTGAACAAAGTGTTGAAAACCTTGTGTTAAGAGTGAATTTTCATCACAATAATTTTTTCTTCATTGCATAATCACAACGATTTGAGAGATGTTCGGGAGTAATTTCTTGAAAACCATATTTGCGATACATGGCATTGGCAGTTTGCAACATTTTGTTTGATTCTAAAATCATTTCTTCATAACCAAGTTCAACTGCTTTTTTCAAGGAAACTTCAAGTAATAATTTCCCGAAACCGTTTCCCTGAAATTCTTTCAATAAATACATTTTGCGCAGTTCACATTGTTTGTCGCTCATTCTGGCAATAGCAGAAGACGCAACAATTTTTCCTTCCACTTCCAATACAAAAAACCAGCCTTTATCATTGAAATAATATTTATCGAGGTCAGTCAAATCCTTATCAATTTCTCCGGTGTCAATTTCCAGTTTGTATTCGCTTAAAACTACTTTTACTAAGTTTAATAATTGAGATTCTTCTCCGGATTTTGCTTTGCGTATTTTGTAGTCCATGGTTTATTTTTGTAATTCTATCTTAGCTTTTTCCCAGCCAATTAGTGCGGTTTTTCTTAATGAGCCCCAGCGGTATTGACCGATAACAGCTTCTTGTCTGATTACACGGTGACAAGGAATTAAATACGCAATCGGATTAGAACCTACAGCTGTACCCACTGCGCGCATAGCGTTTGGATTGCCTATTGTATTTGCAATAGTTTGATAAGATGCAATAGAACCGAATGGTATTTTCAATAAGGCTTCCCAGACTTTTACTTGAAATTTTGTTCCTTTTACCAATAGATTTAATTTATTTTTTGAATTTGGTTCAAAAATGGTTTCGGCAAAAATTTTAGTTTGCTGTTGATTTTTTTTGATGCTCGCATTTTCCCAATGAACTTGCAGCTTGGATAAAATAACATCTAAATTATCTTCCATAAAATTCATGCTGCAAATTCCGCGTTCGGTTGCAGCAATTAAACATGCTCCAAAAGGTGTATTATGAATTCCATATTCAATTTCAATGCCTTCTCCTTTTGTTTTGAATTCGTTTGGTGTAACCGCTTCAATATTTACAAATAAATCATATACTCTCGATTGGGCTGATAAACCAACTCTTTCGGCAGCTTCCACTAAATTAGCTGTCTTCTTTAATTCTTTTTTTAATTCTTCGACCGTAAGGTATTGCAAAAACTTTTTCGGACTAATCCCTGCCCATTCGGTAAATATTTTTTGAAAGTGAAAGGGACTAATATTTGAATTATCTGCCACATCATATAAAGATGGTTGTTGTTTAAAATTCTCAGAGAGAAATTTAATGGCTTCTTCAACGCGACTGTAATTTATATTTTTAGACATGCCACAAAAATAGGGTATAAATAAACAGTACTCAACCCGATTCTTGCTATTTAAAAAAGTCACCCTGAACTTGTCGAAGGGTTGGGCATTCCCCGATCATTACTTTGTCGTTCTAAACGAAGTGAAGAATCTGCGGGGTCAGGCTTGGAGTTTATCCCGATGCATATCGGGACTGCAAGTCCTCGCCTTTGTGTCATTCCGAGTAAAACGAGGAATCTTTACTGCGGCTCCGGACTTTCCGCTACAATCCCTAACGCAAATACAAAATACAGTGTTACGAAAAACCCGTACCTTTACATTCCTGATGCAAATGCAAAAAAACCTTATATCACTTGAAAAAACAAATTTTTTCAGTAAACTCTTTTTAGATTATACCAACGAAGAAAAGAGAAAAGCGTTAAAGGAGTTTTATGTATATGAACCTTCTTTTGAGGGAATTAAAAATTTTATTGAAAAGAATAATTACGCTTCTTTAAATAGAAATTTACTGGTTGATGCACTGCAAAACCAAAACGCAAATCTTAAACTTTCTGAATCAACAAAAAAAAACATTGAAAGTTTAAAGCACAAAAACACTTATACCATAACTACAGGTCATCAACTTTGTTTGGCAACCGGACCTGCGTATTTTATTTATAAAATAATTTCGGTTATTAATTTATGTGAATCGTTAAACAAAAAATTTCCGGCGGATAATTTTGTGCCGGTGTATTGGATGGCGAGTGAAGATCACGATGTAGAAGAAATAAACCACGTAAATCTTTTTACTAAAAAAATTGTTTGGAGTACGAAGGAAAAGGGCAGGGTAGGGGAGTTTACATTAGAGAATATAAATTCTTTTCTTGCTGAAATAAAACAAACGTTAGGCGAAAGTGAACAGGCTGAAACAATTTATACACTCCTTAAAAATTCGTATTCAAAAAATAATTTAGCGGAAGCTACCCGTTTTTTAGTAAATGAATTATTTGGAAAACAAGGGTTAATTATTATTGACGGAAACAGTAAAGCGCTAAAACAAGAATTTATTTCAGAAATAAAAGAAGATGTTTTTGAGAATACTTCATTTAAAAAGGTTGTTTCTTCTTCCGAAAAATTAAAAGAGAATGGGTACGATGCCCAGGTAACTCCGCGAGAAATAAATGTTTTTTATGCAGATAAAAATTTGCGCGAGCGAATTGTGTTGGAAAATTCTGAGTACAAAATTCTAAATACTAATTTGATTTTCTCTAAGGCGGAGCTTGAAAGTAAAATAGAAAACGAAACGGAGAAATTTAGTCCGAATGTAGTGTTACGCCCAATGTATCAGCAAAAAATATTACCTAACGCAGCTTATGTTGGAGGTCCGGGCGAGTTAGCGTACTGGTTGCAATACAAGGCAATGTTTGAAGAAACAAAAATTCCTTTTCCGGTACTTGTGCCAAGAAATTTTGTTTTGTATTTAGACAAGAGCCTACAGCAAAAAATGCAGAAACTAAATTTAAATGCAGAAGATTTTTTTATCGAAAAAAATAAACTTGTAAAAAACTATGCTTTAAAGCAACAACCTTTTTCATTGGAAAAAGAGAAGGAATCAATCCAAAAATTATTTGAAGGAATCCGTACAAATCTGGGAAAGGTTGATAAAACACTGGAAGCGGCAACAGAAGCCGAATTGCAAAAAACAATAAATGGGGTTGCAGCACTTGAGCAAAAAGGAATAAGATCTATTAAACAAAAAAACGAACAAGCAATTAATCAAATAGAAGCTATTTATGTTCGTTTGTTTCCCAATGGTGTGCCGCAAGAACGTGTAGAAAATTTTCTGCGCTTTTATTTGAACAACCCCAATTTTATTGAGGATATAAAAAACAACAGCACTTCTTTTTTAGAAGAGAAAGCAGTAATTATTTTATACGAAACCTGAATTATTTAATCAATTCAACGTCGAGAATTACAAAACTCCCTGATTTTACTTTAGGTCGTGCTCTTGGGTTTTCTACAGTAGGCGCAGGAGCCTCGTCATATTCTCCTACCGATAAATAAACATGATGTGTTTTAGAATTTACAGTAATTGTTCTTGCTCCTTTTTGAGTTTGTACGGTTTCAATTACCTTAAAATTAGTTTCGTTTTCTTCCTGCACTACTGTTATTGTTCCTTCTCCGTTAGAACTGTAGGCTCGTTTTAATTCGGTATCAAATGCAACGCCATCGCAGCCATCGCCAATAGGTAAAGTGGCAATTATTTTTCCGTTAAGCGCATCCATCACAACCATTACTTTGTTTCCGCACACGGTAAATAACCGATGGGTTTTGTTATCTAATGCAAGTCCGGTTGGTTCTTCGCCGCCGGTTATTGGCCAATTTTGTTCAACCTTTAAAGTGGTAGCGTTTATTACAGTGAGTAAATTTTTATCTTCAATGTTTACGTAAATTTTCCCTGCTAAATCAGTAACTGAAAATTCGGGCTTACCTTCCAATGGAATAGTCTCTACAACTTTATCGGTTTTGGCATCGATTACGGTAGCATTTTTACTTCTGCCATTATAGATAAAAACTTTTTGCGAAAATTTATCGTATAAAATAGCATCAGGATTTATGCTGCTTATTTTTACTTTAGTAATTGTTTTCAATGTTTTTATATCGAATACGGTTACGGAAGTGTCTTTTCCATTACTTATAAAACCCTTATTTAAATCGTGCGCTAAAGTAATACCATGCACACCCTTAGTATCCGGGATTGTACCAATCAGTTCGTTTTTTTTAGTGTCTATTATCTGCACCATTGTTCCGTGCGATATATAAAGCCTGTCAGCTAATTCATCTGCAAGCAAGTAATCCCAACCTCCGTCGCCTTCAACTTTTATTTTATTTGCAATTTTATAGGATGATTTGGGTTGCGCGTTTGCTGAAATAAACAGGCATAAACAGGCGGCAGTAAAAATTATTTTTTTCATTTTATTTAAAGATTAAGGAACGAATTATTTAATTTCCTTCAGAAAAATAGAATAAACCGAAAAGTGGTCGCTGTAACCGCCGGTATATGCTCCGCCTGAAAAAGTACGTTTAGGATAGCCCTTGAATTTTCCGTTGTCTTCAAGCACCATTGGGTTATTAAATATATGCGAGACATAAAATTGCAAATCTTTATAACCACCTTTTACCAATGCGGGAGTCATAATTTGCTGGTCAAACAAATTCCATGAATCGTTATAAGCCAATGTGCCAATGCCTTTTTTAAAGTAACTCTCCATTGCGTTGTATAATTTTCCCGGTGCTAATTTGTCTATTTTCCCAACGGCATTTAAATATTTGCGTATGCTTACATCAGTTGGGTCGTCATTTAAATCGCCCATTAAAATTACTTTAGCATTTGGATTTACTTTTAAAATAGAATCAATAATTTTTCTTCCCAATTTTGCTGCGGCAATCCGGTTGGGTTCGCTTAAACCTCCGCCAAAACGTGAAGGCCAGTGGCAAACAATAAAATGCAACTCTTCGCCAAGTATTTTGCCCGAAACCAAAAGCTGGTCGCGAGTTGTATGGGTACTATCAAGTGGAAGTGTTAAGTGATATGAATGAACAGAAGTAAGCGTAAAATACTTTGGGTTATATAATAAAGCCACATCAACCCCACGCATATCAGGACCTTCAACGTGCGCTATTTTATAATGGCGCCCCGCTAATTTAGGTGCTTTAACTATATCGTTTAACACATTCATATTTTCAATTTCGCAGAGACCCATTATAGCAACACCATCGGGGTTGGCATCTGTACCTAGTTGAGAAAGCACATCAGATATATGCTCTACTTTTTTGTAATATTTTTTGCTATCCCAGAGATAAGAGCCTCCGGGTAAAAAGTCCTCATCGTTTTTTAAAGGATCATTTAAAGTATCATAAAAGTTCTCTAAGTTCCAGAAGCCAACAGCAATGGCATTGTATTTTTTGGTTTTATCGATGTTTTGCGCCTTAAAGGTTATGCACAGTAATGCGAAAACTGTTAATAAAATATATTTTGTGTGTTTCATGTTAAAAAGTGGGCAAATATAGTAGGTTTTCTGAATTTCAGGCTAATAGCCCCGTTTTCTTGACAAAAACAATACCATTTAATAACAAAAAGAAATTTCGTGGGAATAAAAAATGGATTATTTTTGTAAGCCTTTTAAAGTGAATATCCTATAGAAACCCGCAAGGCGGATAATTCTTAACCACTTTTAGAGCTTAAAAACTTTAAAACTGGAATCTCAATGAATAAATGCCTCCTGATATTTTTCTCTTTTTTCATTGCAATTATTTCTTATGCGCAGGTAGATAGTACCACAACACCGCAAAGTCTTAACAATGCCGAAACGGATACTGTTAACAGCACAAATGGTATTTTACCTGTTTTTAGTACTACCAGTAGCGATATGAGTGGTAATAATTTACAATCGCAGGATGTAAGCTCATTGTTAGGTTCTTCACGTGATATTTTTATGATGGCTGTTCCAATGCACTTCATCGCCGCAAGATTTCGTTACCGTGGGTATAATATGGATAATATGACGGTGATGATGAATGGCGTTAGGTTAAACAGTTTAGCTACCGGTATGGCGGGGTGGTCTTCCTGGGGAGGGATGAATGATGTAATACGTTATATGGATCAGAAAACAGGCTTAGGCTCGTCACGTTCTACTTTTGGTGATGTAGGCGGGTACTTTAATTTAAATGTTTTTGCCTCTACTTTTAGAAAGGGCTTGCGTGTTTCGTATTCACAAGGGAATCGTATTTTTCAGGAAAGAGCTACCATAACTTATTCAACAGGCCTGCTTAAAAACGGTTGGGCTTTTTCTGCTTCGGGAACCGGAAGATGGGCACAGAAAGGATATGTTCCGGGTACGTCTTTTCAAGGATATGGATATTATTTAGGTGCCGATAAAAAATTTAACGACAAGCACTTGCTTTCATTTGTTGGTTTTGGGGCACCCATTACTCAGACGCGCGCTTCGTACGAAACTAATGAGGCTTATGCCCTTACAAATACCAACCAATCCAATTCTTTATTAGATAATGTAAAAAATGCCATAAGCAATAGTCATGCGGGCAATAATCATTACAATTCTTATTGGGGATATCAAAATGGGCAAATAAGAAGCGCTAAAACCAGCACTACTAATGTGCCTACTGCTATAGTAACTGAGGTTTGGAAAATTAATGATTATTCAAAGCTAACTACTAGTTTATTTTATTCTTTTGGGCGTACCAGCATTTCTAATTTAAATTACTATGGTGTTCCTCCTCCAGCTCCTGATTATTACAAATATATGCCAAGCTATTATGGGCCAACCAGTTCAGATGCTGATCCGGGTCAATTTGCCGCTTTAACGCAAGCTTGGCAAAATGGAGCGGTAAACCCTGTATCCGGGCTTCTTACCGGACAGATAGATTGGGGTGGTATGTATAATATCAATTACAATAACCTAAATACAGTAAAAAACGTGGATGGTGTTCAGGGGGCAAATTATACCGGCAAAAGATCTTTATATATTCTTGAAGATCAAAGGCAGGATGTAAGTTCTAAAGGATTTAACGCCATATATAATACAAAACTTAAAAACGATGTATATGTTACCGGCGGCATTAACGGTACCATTTCAAACACCCGTTATTATAAAGTTATGGATGATTTATTGGGCGGCGATTATTGGTTAGATCTAAATCAATTTGCAAGTTCTCTTTCTCCAAACCCCAATGTAATGCAATATAACATTAATGACCCTAATAAATTAATCAGAAAAGGAGATGTGTTTGGCTATGATTACAATATTAATGTTCAACGTTATGAAACTTGGGGCCAGGTTGAAAAATCATTCAGCAAATTTGATGTATATGCAAGCGCTACAATAAGTAATACTTCTTTTTTCAGAGATGGACACATGGTTAATGGTTTGTTTCCAACTTCTACAGGCGGAGAAGGTTCTTCGGGCGGAAACAGCAAAACGCTTGATTTTTTAAATTATGGTGTTAAAACAGGGATAACATATAAAATTAACGGCCATAACTACATTACCGTTAACGGAGCCTTTATAACCAAGCCACCTCAGCCTTCTTATTCATTTGTATCGCCCCGTTCAAGAAACGATGTAATTCCGGGTGTTGGAAGCGAAAAAATTTTAACAGGCGATGTTACCTATAACATAAGATATGCATGGCTTAAAGGCCGTATTACTTATTACTATAGCCAGATAAATAACCAGGTTTGGCAACGTAGTTATTTTGATGATGTTTATAAAACCAATGTTAATTATTTTATGACCAATCTTAACCAACTAAACCAAGGGCTTGAGGTGGGGCTTGAAGGAACTGTTAAAAAACAAATTGCTATAGTTGGAGCATTAGCTTATGGAAGCTATATGTACACAAACCGACCAATGGCAACTATTTCTGCCGATAATACAGCAGCGCTTTTAGCAAGAGATAGGGTTGTTTATTTTAACAATTATCATGTGGGTGGAACTCCTGAAGTAGCCGGTTCGATAGGGGTGCGTTATAACAGTAAAAAATATTGGTACGCCGGATTGTATTATAATTATTTCGCTAATAATTATGTAACTATTAATCCGGATCGACGCACAGCAGAAGCGCTTGCAAAATATATAAGTACAGACCCACAGGTAGATAAAATTACTACTCAGGAAAAACTTCCTGATGCTTATACCGTTGATTTTATGGCAGGCAAATCATTTCGGTTTAAAAATAAAACCGGGCTAAATTTAACTATGATGATACAGAATTTAACAAATAACATATTTAAAAATTATGGCCAGGAGCAGTTACGCCATGATGATAATAACATTGATAAATTTCCTAATAAATACGGATATAGCTACGGTTTAATGTATATGTTGTCGGTTGCTTTTACATACTAATTAACAGTGAACAAAAAATAAAATGAATAAAACAAAACATATTTCCTTACTGCTTTTCGTTTCGGTGGCTATTACTTTGTTTTTTTCCTGTAGAAAGAAACCCGATATGCCTCCTGTAACCCCTTATGCCATTGGCAATACAATGACCATACAACAGTTGCGGGATTTTTTTATTAGCAACGGTTGCGTTAGTTATAAGTTTACAAAAGATGTTTCTTTATATGCTACGGTTACTATGAGCGATAATTATAAAACACTTTTTTTGCGCGATAATACAGGCGCCATTTGTTTGAAACAATTAACTGCACACAGTATTTTTCAAGGAGATTCATTACGTATTAACCTTCATGGCTCATGGTTAGATTTAGCAGGCCCGATATGCTCTATACAAATTGATTCGGTTGATGTAAGTAGCAGTCCAACTAATAAAGTTGTAAAATTGGATGTAGGAAAAAATCCAAGCCCTATTATTGTTACTATTGCTCAATTAAATAGTTCGGCAACTAATGTAACATATCCGGGAAACATTGTTGTTCCGCATTCTGTTTACGATGGACAATTAGTTCAATTAAACGATGTGCAGTATAAAGTAGTTAATGATACTGGCACCCTGTTTATTCCTCTTAACCCGCCATCTAATGTTTATTATTATAATCATACCCTGGTTGATTGTGGCGCGCTTAATTCTATCGTAGTATCTCTTTACAAACAAACCTCTGACTTTGTGTATCAAAAAGTTCCTGGAAAAGGTGGGTCTATAATTGCAGCGGTTTCTTTTTATAATGGCGCTGTACAATTAACCCCCCGTTCTTTTCATGAAATGAATTTTACTCAACCAAGATGTGGTGTTGATACCTTAACTCAAAGTTTTTCGGGGTGGATTAATGGTGTAACAAGTGCAAATTACCAAACCGTAACACCCGGCTGGGTTGACGTACCAGAAGTAAAATATTTATATTGGTTAGGGCCTTTTAATGTGGCATCGCCTCCGGGTTTTGCTTCGGCATCCAATTATGGCGCCCCCGCTAATACCCGAAATGTAATGTGGTTAATAAGTCCGCCTATACAAAACAGCCCTACTAAAAACATAAGTTTTCAAACTTCATTCAGTTCTCCTACAGGCACACACCCTAAACAATTAAGCGTTTTTATTTCTACCGATTTTAACGGTACAAACTTAGGGGGAACCTTCCCTGTTGTTCCTGCCGGTCAACCAAAGGCAACCTGGACTGATATTACTTCCGCTTTTCCGCTTATTCAGGATGGAAGTTCCGGTGTGCCAAATTGGCCTACAAACGCAAGCGCTTTGGCTGTAATGTTTAGTCAATTCCCTTTACTGGCGTCGTATTCCGGCACTTTTTATATAGGTTTTAGATATACCGCGCAAATGGGTACAGATTCAACCCAAACTATTAATGTACAAAATGTAGCTATAAAAAATTAAAGCATGAACAAAAAATATACTATTTTCTTTTTAGCAAGCCTTATTTTTACGGTAGTAATTATCTCGTTTGTTTCGTGCAAAAAAACGCTTACCGCTCCTTCACATATACCCATGGCGGTTGGTCCTGCTGTTACTATTCAGGATTTACGTAATCTGTATGCTTATCAAAACATAAAATTTACTTCAAACAGTATTTTACACGCAGTAGTTACTATGGATGAAACTTCAGGCAATATATACAAGCAAGTTTATATACGCGATAATTCAGGACCTGTCGCTACTAATGGCTATGGGGCACTATCTATACACCTTCTTCTTTCAGCCAATGGATATCTTTCTGTTGGAGATTCTATTGCAATAAATCTTAATGGCGTTACCTTAGATATGTCAAGTGGCGGTTCTTTGCAAATAGATTCTATTACTGCTACAAGCAGTATAATTAAATTAAAAACAGGGCTAAATCCTTTACCTCTTTTGGTAACCTTGCCGCAGCTTAATACAGTTTCAACAAGCGGTCAATTTATATATGATGGGCATTTGGTACAACTAAATAATGTTGAGTTTGTATCTCAAAACGTTGGGCTTCCTTTTGCTACGGGTCAAAACCCGCCTGCGGCCCCTCTTAGTGTTAATCGTTATATAAACGATTGTATAGGAAACACTGTGGTAACATATAACAGTGGTTATGCCAACTTTGCATATACGGCGGCTAATAATATAACCATACCTAATAAAAACGGTTCTATTACTGCTATAGCAAGTTTATATAATACCATGCAATTAACTTTGCGTTCTTACGCTGAGATATTTCCCGCAAGCCCTCAACCACCCGCATTACCCGCCTCTGCTTATTGTCCTGTTGTTTACGATACAATTACCCAAAACTTTACCTGCGCCGCTTTGGCAAATAAAACTGCTATTACGCTTGCCGGTTGGGCAAACATTGACATTAGCGGTTCTTTAAAATGGCAAGGCCTGCAATACGGCAATCAGCCTTTTTTTAAATACTCGCCTTCGGTTTCAAACTATAAAACAACCGATGCAATAAATGATATTTGGTTTGTAAGCCCCCCTATTGTAGATAATGTGTATGCCCATGGCGGAACTAATACAAAAACGTTAGATTTTTCTACGGCCATGCAATACGGCACAAACGCAAGACTGTTAAGTGTTTTGGTATCGCGTACTTTTGACGGCACAAATGTTATTCCATCACAATGGACAGATATTTCTTCTCTCTTCCCCGCAATACCCTCTTCGGCAGGGCAAAGCACCAATGGAATTCCCCTTTTTCACTATGCACATGGGTTCACCAATATTTATAATCCTGCTCCCGTGCCTATTACTATACAAGGCAGTTCGCCCACTTTTTATATTGCATTCAGGTATCGCAGCAACACCAATGCTCTTTATCCTGATTCTACCGGAAGTACCTACCTCTTAGGTAGCTTTGTACTTAGAAATAATTAAAACAAATAAAAACAAACAAATAAATAAAAACAAAAAGCAAATGAAATCAAAACTACTAAAACTAACAATTGCAGCATTTACAGCTTTGGCTCTAAATGTGCAAGCTCAATCGCCTGCTACACTTGGCTCAATTCTCGTTTTTGACGGATTCGAAACATGGACAGGCGCAACACCTAATAACTGGATGCTGGCACCTGTTACAACTATTGCCCCTAGCGGTGTTACTCAGGTAACAAATGCTTCTACTTTAACGCCTGTTGAATCGGGTACTTTTTCTTGCAAATTAGTAAACACGGCTTCTTCTTATACTTCGGGTATAATGGGTGGTACTCCTGTTGCGGTTACTGCCGGCATGGGTTATCAGGTTTCTTATTACGCTCGCGGAAAAGGTACAATTACCTGCGAAGTTACAGACGGAAGCGCAGCTACTTCATCAGCTAATTACGTAGCTGCAAACGGACAAAGTGTAAGTGGTAAAACTTGGCACAAATATATTCAAACCGTTATTGCACCAACTACAACTACCAACGCACAGTTTTGCTTAAAAGTAAAAAGCACCAGTTCTTATACAGTGGGTGTAAATATTTTAGGTGTTGATGTTGATAGTTTTGTGGTTCGTCCATACACTCCTGTAGCAAACGTTTCTTTATATTCTATCCAATACACAGCATTGGCAAATGGTAACTCACCTTTTTATGGCCAACAAGTAACTAAAACAGGTGGTATTGTATCGGCAGTAATGCCAAGCAGTTCAGGTACTGCGGGTTCTTATTTTATACAAGCTACAGGCGCTAATCAATGGGCTGCTGCTTATGTTTTTGATTTAACAAATGCACCAAACGTAGCTGTTGGAGACAGTGTTACTTTTGGTTGCGCGGTTGATGAATATTTTAATATGACGGAGTTTGTACAGATAAGTAATTTTGTAAAAGTATCTTCGGGCAATCAGGTTCCTTTGCCAGTAGCATTAAACACGCAAACAATGGCGCAAGAACAATACGAAAGTATGCTGGTAAAAGTATCGGGCGCAACCGTTAATACGTATAGCGCTAATTACGGACAAGGAACAGCAACAGATGTATCGGGCATACCTGGTACTCTTGATTGCAAAGCCGGTTTTTATCCTCCAAACGGAAATGCTACTTCGGGTACTGGTGGTGTCCCTGGTTATACTCTTACTGTTGGTACTCCTTATTGCTTTACAGGTTGTATTAATTATGAATTTAGCGTATATAACTTAGTACCTCGCGATTCGGCCGATATCATGGCTAACTCTACTACTTGTATTGCAGGTATCGAAAAATATTCAAACAATCTAAATGCAACTGTTTATCCTAATCCATTCAATAACACCTTAGCTATACAATTACCTTTTACTGCACAAAAAGCAAGTGTAAGTATTGTTGATGTATTGGGTAATGTAGTTATTTCAAGTACCACTTCTGGCAGTCTTATTTCTGTAAACGAAATAAACATGCCTGCCGGTGTTTACATGGTAAAAATTATTGCCGATGGAAAAACACAAATGACAAAAGTTATTAAGCAGTAAGAATAAATTATTTTTAATGAAAAGGCTCCACTTAAACAAGTGGGGCTTTTTTTATGGAAATACCTTAAAAAACGTATAAATGGGTAAAGACCTGATTCTTAGCAATGTCTTCATACAATTTTGCTTGTTTTTATGACTTATTTTCCTATATTTGTTATGCTTTTGAAGTGAACACCCTAAAGGAATTCAGTCTTCTCAAACTCTGAATAATCTTTAACCGCGTTCAAGGCTTAAAAACTTTGAAAATGGTAATTACAAATGGGTTATATACGGTCGTCTTCTGTAATTTTCTTGAACCGAATCTCTAATGCTTTTTGCAATTAACAACATGCAAAACAAAACACCATTAGAAAAAACTTTTACTAAATTCTTTTTAGGGATAGCTTGCCTGCTATTGCCAATATTTTCCTTTGCCCAATTAAATGTCACGCAACTTAATTCAGCAACTACGCTCGCGCAAACTATTGCCGGAAGTGGCGTAACGGTTTCTAACGCAACAATTAATTGTGGTGGTAACGCAGCCGGAACATTTATTTATTCGGGCGCTAACCTTGGAATAACCGGCGGAATTATTTTAACTACCGGCAATGCAACAGATGCTTCTAACCCAGGCACTTTTTTGTGCAACGTAAATAACGGAAATAATTTCAGCGACCCCGATTTAACAGCTATTGTAGCAAGTGCTAATTTAGATGTGTGTATTTTAGAATTTGATTTTGTTCCAACCTGCAATGCTCTTAACATGACGTATGTTTTTGGTTCGGAAGAATATCCTCAAGGTGTCGGACATTTTAATGACGCCTTCGGAATTTTTCTTACCGGTCTAAATCCCGCCGGAGGAAATTACACTGCTCAAAATATTGCAACACTTCCAAATACAAATCCTGTATCAATCAACAATATAAATGCAGGAACTAATTCAACTTATTTTCATAATAATTATACAAGTCCTAATAACGATATTGCATATAACGGTTATACAATTCCGGTTACATCTGTCACCTCGGTTGTGCCTTGTAGTACATACAAAATGAAAATTGCAATTGCTGATGGGGTTAATGCATTATACGATTCGGGTGTTCTTATCAGTAACAATAGTGTTAGTTGCCAAGTTCCTGCTACAATTACCGCTTCTGCAACGCCATCAGGTGGTTGCCAAAATACAGGTAGCGCAACTGTAACTGTTTCCGGTTTTACGGGCACAACAACTTATCATTGGATGCCGGGCGGACAAACAACTTCTTCTATCAGCAATTTAGGTGTTGGCACTTACACTTGTACGGTTAGTCTGCATCAAACCTGTGGCATTATTACACAAACTGTAACTGCAACTGTAGCTTCTTCCGGAAGTAATATGGTGCTTACTTCTTTGCAACAAAATCTTACTTGTAATGGAGCCGCTAATGGCACAGCTACTGTAAGTGTCATTGGGGGAACAGCTCCATTCACTTGCGTGTGGAATACATCACCAATACAAAACGGTTTTAGCGTAAGTAATTTAACGGCAGGAACCCACTCGGCAACTGTTACTGATAATGCAGGTTGCCAAAGTATTATTCAAATTCTTATTACAGCTCCGCCCGCTATGCAATTAAATTTTATAACTGCTGCGGCAACTTGTACCGGAGCCACGGGAAGTGCATCAGTAACTGTAACAAGTAACGGAACGGCTCCTTACACCTATTCATGGAATACAAATCCAATTCAAAATACACAATCAATAACAAATCTTACGCAGGGTATTTACACGGTTACTATTACCGGTGCAAATACTTGTTCGGTAATCGGTACAACAACAGTTGGCACACAAAATCCAAATTGGACTTTATCTTCCGCAATACCAAGTAATGTTGCTTGCTTTGGCGGAAATAACGGAGCTGTAGTCGCTAACATAAATAATCCGGGCGCATCAACTTTTACGTATTCATGGAATACTACACCTCCGCAAAATTCGCAATCGGTTTCTAATTTATCTGTAGGAAATTATACTTGCACAGTAACTGATAATAACGGTTGTGTAATTTCAACAGTTGCAAATGTTACACAACCTGCTTTGCTTACTTCAGTTGTAAGCAGTGTTCCTACAATTTGCCTTGGCGCTGTTGGTTCTGTAAACGCAAGTGCAATTGGTGGCACCGCACCTTATGCTTATTTGTGGAGTACTATGCAAAGTACAAATGCTTTGCAAGGTCTTTCTCAAGGGCAATATTCAGTTGCCATAACCGATGCGCATAATTGCAGTACAAGCTCTATGGTTTTTGTAGGCACAACAAATCCTGCACTTCTAATAAATTATTCGGTTGGTAATTCTGTTTGTGGCGGCCCAACAGGTGCTGTAACTATTTCTTCTGTAACACAGGGTACTGCACCTTTTTCTTATTTGTGGGCAACCGGACAAACAACACAAAATCTAAGTCATCTTTCGCCGGGTATTTACGCAGTAACTGTAACAGATAATAATGGTTGTGTAGGAAATACATCTGCTGCGGTAAATATTAATAATTCATTGCCTGTACAAACAAGTGCGGCGCCCGATTATTGCAATAAAAATATCGGCTCGGCTACTGCTATCCCCAACGGAAATCCACCGTATCAATATGTATGGAATACTTTGTTGCCGCAAACAACACAAACAGCAAGTAATTTACCTGCCGGAAATTATGTAGTGCATGTAACCGATGCGTATAATTGCAAAGATTCAGTAGTAGTTACCGTTGTAAATCAAAATGATTTATTTGTTCCTGCATTTACAACACAACCCGGTGGAGATTTATTTTCGCAAGACCCAATTACAATTCACCTTACTACAAATTCGGGTTGGACATTTGATAACGGAAATTTATCTGACGGAACAACTATATCCGGATTAAATTTTAATCACATATTTAATCAGCAAGGTGATTATTTTGCAACGTATTATTTTACCAGTTTACACGGCTGCAAAGATTCGGTTACTTATGAAATACGTATAAAAGATGAAATGACTTTATATATTCCAAACTCTTTTACGCCCAATAACGATGGAATGAATGATGAATTTAAAGCAGAAGGCACTTTAATACAAACATTCGAAATGTATATCTACGATCGCTGGGATAATTTAATTGTGAAATTAGATAACATAACAAACGGTTGGAATGGAAAATACAAAGGGCATGATGCTCAAACAGGCACCTACGTTTATAAAGGTATTGCTACTGATGCTGCCGGAAAACAAACCAATTTTCAAGGACAAATAAATTTAATAAGATAATGAAAGAACAAACAAAAATGAATAAACAAAACTTGTCCCGAACTCGTTTCGGAATTCTAACAATAAGACTGGCACTATTTTTATTTGTTGGTTTTTGTGCGAATAACATTTGTGCAGATAACAAAACACTTACAAAAAGTTTAAGTTATTCTCTAACTACTCCGCATGATAGTCTTTCGGTTGTAGCGCCCAATATATTTACACCTAATGGTGATGGTGTTAATGATACTTGGAGTATAATTGTGCATGATTACGGTATTACAATTTTTGAATTACAGACTGTAGTTTATGATCGTTGGGGCACACAAATATTTCTGTCAACAAATATTCGTGAAGTTTGGTCGGGCCACAACCTGATTGGTAAACCCTGTGATGAGGGGGCTTATTTTTATGTGGTTAGTTATACCAATAGTTCAACGGGGAAGCAAGAAGTACATAAAGGATTTATTCAATTGCTGAGGTAGTTATTCCTCGTTTTTATAATAGCTCAAGGCTTTAGAGGGGCATTTATTAATCCCGTCAATTATTTTTTCTGTGGGAGCACCTTCTATGTTTATCCACGGGCGTTTAAGTGGATCAAAAACATCCTTGAGATTTTTCCAACAAATTTTTGAGTGTATACAAATGGCAGGTTTCCACACTATTGTAATTTCTTTGCTGCTGTATTTTTTTATCTCTTCACCCATATGGCGTTAGTGTTTGGTACTAATTTCACTAATAAAAAAATTAGCTTAATTCGTTTCACATTTAATTTTGTATTTATAATTTTATTTGCGCTTATCATAAACAACCGGCGTCATTAGCGTTCCGTTTTTTTAGAAATGCCGGGTATTAAAATTTCCCTTCTTTATGAAAAACAAATTCGCTTAACTCTTTGCGGGTGCGCGGCGTAAGTTCTCTGGTCTTAAAAGGTTCTTCTAAAGTATCGGCGCTGTCAAGATATCCTAAGGCCATTACCAAAACGGTATCATATCCGGTAGGAATATTAAATTTTTCTTTTGTTTTTGCTTTATCATAACCACCCATCATGTGTCCGTAAATATTTTCTGAAATAGCCTGTAGCAATAAAGTTGCGTTGGCTAAACCTGCATCGTGTTGCGCAACAACGTTTGGTTTATTGTCGGGCCCCGAGGTAGTTTTTATAAGACATAAAATTAAAACCGCTGCGTTCTTTGCCCAAGGCTTATTTCCGGCCATTAAACAATCAACTATTTTATCGAATGTTTCTTTGTCTTCGCGTTTGGCATAAATATATCTCCAGGGTTGTTCATTATTAGAGCTGGCCGCCCAACGTGCAGCTTCAAACAAAGTAAATAAAGTATCGTCAGAAATACTTTTAGAACTGAATGCGCGCGCGCTCCAACGTTTGCGAATTAATTCGTGAACAGGATGATTTGTATTTGCTTCTTTTATCATAAGTGTTTTTTTTGCCGCAGATTTCTCGGATGTCACAGGTTTTTTGTTGGGTTAGGAAAATTTAATTTGAATTAATTTATATAGTTTATTTTTAAAAAATCTGCGTAATCCGTGGCAACTATTACATCGTCATCGGCACTTCCATCAATAGAATTTCTGCATGGCTTGTTGCTTTTATTTCAAAGGTATCAGTGTTGGTTATCCCTAAGCCATCGCGCCGGTTTAAATCCTGTCCGTTTATAGTTACATCGCCTTCTAAAATAAAACAATAAACGCCGTTACCTTTTTTCTTTAAATTATAAGTTAAACTTTTTCCTGCATCTAAATCAGTCATATGAAACCAAGCATCCTGATATATCCACGAACCTTCATCATTTTGATTTGGAGATAAAATTTGTTGCAGTGTATTTTTTCTGTCGGCGAGATTAAGTTTAATCTGATCGTAACGCGGTTCTACATTTTTTTTATTCGGAATAACCCAAATTTGTAAAAGCTTAAGTTCTTTGTCTTTATTTTTATTGTATTCGCTGTGCTGAATTCCGGTACCGGCGCTCATTACCTGTACTTCTCCATGATTTATTACACCAATATTGCCCATGCTGTCTTTGTGTTCTAAATCGCCCGACTGCGGGATGGTAATAATTTCCATATTATCATGCGGATGTGTGCCAAAGCCCATACCCGGGGCAACAGTATCGTCATTTAAAACACGCAAAACACCAAAATGAATTCGCTCGGGATTATAATAACTTGCAAAACTAAACGAATGGTAAGCATTTAACCAACCGTGATTGGCATGACCCCGTGTATTGGCTTTGTGTAAAATCATATTATTCATATGTTAATTATTTGTTTTCAATTGTCATATGGAATAACCGGTTTGGATTGAATTTTCATTAAAGCTTGTGTTTTTCCGCAAACATGGTTATTTCATATTCAAAAGTAGCGGATATTTTTTTAATTTTGCGGTATGATTAACAGAATTAAAGATTGGTTTGAACATCAGGCATTTGGTGTATGCGGATGGTTGGGTAAAAAACTGGGCATTAGCAGTACCAAGATACGTATGTACTTTATTTATCTTTCTTTTTTTACATTAGGTTCACCCATTATTCTTTACTTTTTTCTTGCCTTTCTTTTAGAGAATAAAACCGTCTTTAAACCCCGTAAGTACCGCAGGAGGAGTGTCTGGGACATATAATCAGCTGTAAATAGGCTCTCTGATAAGGTCTTTATTGCTAAAACCACGTCTTCCTATGGTTAGCAGGATCTTTTCAAAGAAGATATGTGAGTATATTGCGTTGATAATCTTTGATAATTAATTTAAATTAGTCATATTTGTATATTAAACTTTCAATTATGAGGAAGCAGATTCTCTTTGTTTTAGCACTATTTTTAACATCTTTTGCTTTTGCTCAAGATGTAAAATTAACACATAACCTGCCAACATCGGCATCGCCCGGACAAACAATTGACGCCGAGTTTACGGTTACCAAAGGAAATATAGGTGCTTTTGCAAAATTTCAATGCGATTTACCGGTAGGTTTTCAAGCGCAGAATGGCGATAGCAAATCGGGTAACTTTACGTTTGAAAATAATCGCGTTAAAATTGTGTGGGTATCATTACCCGGAGACGCCACTTTTTCATTTTCATTTAAAATCAGCATACCTTCAAGTGCATCGGGTTCTACCAGTATCGGGGGTCAGTTTTATTATTTAGAAAACAATGTAAAAAAAGAATTTAATATACCCCCTCATTCAATTTCTTTCGGTGGCGAAGGCGCTGTAGCTACAAGCACACCGGTAGAAACCACCACTACGCCTGTGGAAACCACCAGCACTCCTGTGGAAACCACTACTACACCTGTGGAAACCACTAGCACTCCTGTGGAAACGAAAACCACTCCTGTAGAAACAAAGACAACACCTGTAGAAACAAAAACTGCAAAAACTACTTCGAGCAGAATCGGTGTCGTATATTATATTCAAATAGGGGCGCTTTCAAATGATCCGGGTGGCCGATTCAAGAAATACGGTAAGACTAAAGTTGTGCAGGAAGGCGGCATGTACAAAGTGCTTGCAGGAACCTATAACTCTTTGGAAGAAGCCCGTAAACACAAACCCGAAATGACAAGCAAAGGAGCCGAGGGATGTTTTGTTGTTGGATACGAAAACGGCGTGCGAATTAAACTATAAGGCTTCTGCAAATAGAACGCAGATGATTTAAAATGATGATTTTTTTATCCGCGTTCATCATAACAATCTGCGTCATCAGCGTTCCCTTGTATTTGCAGACGCCAATCATTTCGAATACACTCCGTATTTATCAATCAAATAAATTAAGGAAGTCATAGCGGCCGAACCCAATTCAAGTTCGCGCTTGTGCACGTTTTCAAAAACATCGGCGGGTGTATGATGATAATCAAAATAACGTTGGTTATCTACATTTAAACTCATTTGTGTAGTTCCCAGTTTTTCAAGCGGGCCAATATCAGCGCCACCGCCATTACCGTTTATAGTAACCGAATAAGGTTCAAAAAGCTTTTCCCATTTTTTATAATAAACAAGTGTATCGCCGCTAACGCTTATTCCTAAAGAGCGGGGTACGAGTCCGCCTCCATCACTTTCAACCGCGGTAATATGTTTCTTTCCGGTTTTGTTTTTTTCTTTTGTTGCATACTCCGCATAAGTTTTTCCGCCGCGCAAACCGTTTTCTTCATTCATAAAAGCAATGCAGCGTATAGTACGTTTGTTTTTTATACCCGATGTTTTAATGGCAGAAATAATTTCTATACTTTGCACAACGCCTGCACCATCATCATGTGCGCCTTCTCCTGTATCCCAACTATCAAGATGGCCACCTGCAATAATTATTTCGTTCGGAATTTCTTTTCCTTTTATTTCTCCTACCACACTAAAAGAAGGAACATCGGGTAAAGTTTTACAAGCAGAAAATAAATACAGTTGTAAATTTTTATCCTGCTTCAGCATTTTAATTAATGAAGTCGCTCCTTTTGTACTGATGGCAAAACACGGAATTTTTATTACCTGTCCGGTAGTCAAGTCTTTTACCAAAGTATCATAACTCATCATACCGGTATGCGGATGATCGTCGTTGGCTAACGTCATTGATTTTACAATACTTGCAAGAGCGCCGTATTTGGCAGCCATAGATGGACCGTTGTAACGAAATTTTACCGATTTTCCATAAGCAGAACCTGTGCTTATTAAACTTGCATCAAACGAAATAGTATAAAAAACAATATTGCCTTTTATTTTTTCGGTGCCCAGTTTTTCTAATTCTTCAAAAGAAGAAACTTCAATAACTTTTGCTTTAATACCTTCCGTTGGTGTTGAGGTTGAACCTCCTAATGCGCATACAGAAAGTTTTTCTGTTATAGTTCCTGAAAGCAGTTCACACTTTTCTTTTTCGCCGCGTATCCATTTTGGTACCATGCAGGGAATAAGATAAACGGTATCGGCACCGGCTTTTAGCATGGCTTGTTTAGCCCACTCAACTGCTTTTTCTGCTTGTGGCGAACCACTTATTCTTCCGCCAATATTTTTACACAAGTAACGCAGGCTTTCGTAGCTGTTGCTTTGCGTAAGATGATACGTATAAATTTTTCGTATAGTTATGGAATCTTCATTTTGCGCAAAAAGCAAAACATTTACAAGCGATAAGAATAACGCTAATTTTAATTTCATGTGAAGTTTTTTTTGTTTTTTAAATGCCACATGGTATAGGTCATTTCTTTCGTTTGAGAAAAAAGCAAATGGCTATTTCATAAAATGAGTTTTTGATGATTAGAACTTCGCTCTGATTTTACGAACTTTTCTTCTTGTCTTTTTGAAGAAGAAAGAGCCGTAACGGCTGCGGTAAAAACTACTTTTCCCGCGTATTACATAACTGTAGTTTAACATCATAGTCATGTAAGTATCTTTATGAGAAGGATCTCCTCTTTTTGCACCGGGTACAAAAAAACCTTTTACATCACCGGGTATTTTATTGCCTAATTCGCCGGTGCGGTTAGCTAATGCAATTGCCGTAGGACTTCCTAATTTTGAAGGATCGATGTATTTGCTGCTAACATCATCTAAATAATCTGTAAAGCAAACACGCCAGTTATATTCAAAGCCTATACGGTGTTTTTTCTTAAGTGTAAAATAAAAACCTGTACCAACCGGAATGTTCATTTGCCATAAACTGTATTTTACACCTTCGGTTTTCAGCGGCGCAAGAGCTACATACTCATCTTTATACAAAGCTTTTGGATTGTGGTGATAAACACCAACACCTGCAAAGGCATAAGCTTTAAACCCGAGTCTGAAACGGTAAGAAGAACCAAGATCGTTGTTCTCATATATTGTTACTTGCGGAGTTAAAGAAAATTCAAAAATATCATTACGAAAATTAAGGTTACGTGCATGACGACCGGTATTTGTAGACAAAGCATCGTTACCTTGTATGCGCAGGTAGGATAATTCGGCTTTCACAGAAAAGCGCTGATTTATTTTGTAACGGGCAAAACCGCCCATGTTCCAACGGGTTTCGGCCATTTTCATGTCGGATACAAAGTTGCGGCGTGTTTTTTCTTTACCGCCCATGTCACCTAAATAATTAGCTGCGCCCCAACTGGTACCAAAGTCCCATTTATATTGAGCCGATGCCGCAGTACTTAATAATATAAAAAATACGATTACCCTAACCTTCATTGGCTTTTATTACCTTACAAATATAATTAAATTTATATTTTCGTGCAATAGCTTTTCAAAATTAACTTTACGCCTATGCAGCCCAAAATTTGCGATTTATTTGGTATAAAATACCCCATTGTACAAGCCGGAATGATTTGGTGCAGTGGTTGGCAATTAGCCTCGGCAGTCAGCAATGCCGGGGGTTTAGGACTTATTGGCAGCGGAAGCATGTATCCTGAGGTTCTCCGAGAACACATAAAGAAGTGTAAAGCAGCCACCAACAAGCCTTTTGGGGTTAATGTGCCTTTATTATACCCCACTATTGAAGAACATATGAAAGTTATTATTGAAGAAGGTGTAAAGATTGTTTTTACCTCGGCGGGTAACCCTAAAATCTGGACTCAACACCTTAAGCAGCAAGGAATAATAGTTGTGCATGTAGTAAGCAACGTAAAATTTGCACTAAAATGCCAGGAAGCAGACGTAGATGCCATTGTTGCAGAGGGTTTTGAGGCCGGTGGACACAACGGTAGAGAAGAAACAACCACCATGGTTTTGATACCGATGGTTAAAAAAGCTATCAATATTCCTTTAATAGCTGCCGGCGGAATAGGAAATGGAGCAAGTATGGCTGCTGCTTTTGCATTGGGTGCCGATGGAGTGCAAATAGGAAGTGTTTTTGCCGCAACGGCAGAATCTTCAGCACATGAAAATTTTAAAAGAGCTATTGTACATACTCCCGAAGGAGAAACTCAGCTTACTTTAAAACAATTGACCCCTGTTCGTTTAATAAAAAATAAATTTTTTAAAGAAGTAGATGCCGCCGAAAAACGCGGGGCAAGTAATGAAGAGTTGCAACAACTGCTTGGCCGCGCCCGCGCCAAAAAAGGTATGTTTGAAGGAGATTTAGAAGGAGGTGAGCTTGAAATAGGACAAATAAGCGGAGCTATTACAGAAATAAAATCTGCTGCTGCGGTTGTTGAGGAAATTATGAAAGAGTTTGTGGAAACTTTGGAAGGATTGAAGAAAATAGATATTTAGTGTGTATTCGCGTTAGGGATTGCAGCGAAAAGCCCGGAATGAAGCGCAGCAAAGTGAGGACTTGCAGCGAAAAGCCCGCCCCGCAAGTTCTCTAGCATTAATAAGAAGTCAAAACACAATGCGGGGAACGCCCTAAAACAAATTAATAGGTAACTTATTCTACAAAAATCTAATGTATTTTTAAGCCCATGATTCAATTCGAGAAATTTAAACTGAAAAATAATTTAACCGTTATTGTACACAAAGATGAAAGCACTCCCATGGCTTGTGTAAATATTTTGTACAACGTAGGCGCGCGCGATGAAGATGAAAGTAAAACAGGCTTCGCGCATTTGTTCGAGCACCTTATGTTTGGTGGAAGTGTAAATATTCCAAATTACGATGAGCCTTTACAATTAGTTGGTGGAGAGAATAACGCTTTTACCACAAACGATATTACAAATTACTATTGCACCGTTCCTAAAGAAAATTTAGAAACCGCTTTTTGGTTAGAGAGCGATAGAATGTTAAGTCTTGCATTTACCGATAAAAGTTTAGAAGTGCAACGCAGTGTGGTGATAGAAGAATTTAAACAACGTTACCTAAATCAACCTTACGGCGATGTGTGGTTGTTGTTGCGACCGCTTGCCTATAAAGTACATCCTTACAAATGGGCAACGATTGGAAAAGAAATTTCCCATGTTGAAAGCGCAGTGATGAGTGATGTAAAATCTTTTTTCAAAGAACATTATTGCCCGGCTAACGCAATTATGGTTGTTGCCGGAAATGTAGAAACAAAAAACGTATTAGAGTTGGCAAAAAAATGGTTTGAAACAATTCCGGCGGGAAAAGCAACTGTAAGAAATCTTCCCGCTGAGCCGCAACAAACTGAAGAAAGAAAATTAACGGTACACAAAGATGTTCCGCAAAATGCTATTTATAAAACGTATCACATGTGCGCGCGTAATGATGCCGAGTATCATACGGTAGATATTATGTCGGATGTTTTATCGAGAGGAAATTCATCGCGTTTGTACAAAGAATTGGTAAAAGACAAAAAACTTTTTTCCGAATTAGACGCGTATGTAATGGGCGATTTTGATAAAGGTTTGTTTGTTGTTTCCGGAAAATTAAGTGATGATGTAACTGTTGAACAAGCAGAAGCCGGAATAGAAGTGGAACTGCAAAAAATAAAAACTTACTTAGTTCCAAAAGAGGAATTAGAGAAATGTAAAAACAAAGTTGAATCGACTTTAATTTTTACCGAGATGGATGTGTTAAACAAAGCAACTAATTTGGCTATTTCAGAATTGCTGGGCGATGCCGATTTGATAAATCAAGAAGCAGAAAAATATCAGAAGGTTACCGTTGAAGACATTAAAAAAGTAGCTAATAAAATTTTGCAAAAAGAAAATTGTTCAACGCTTTATTATTTGAAAAAACAGTAAAGTTGTCATGTTGAGCCTGTCGAAACATGTGTGATGGTTTTCAAAACACTTCGACAAGCTCAGTGTGACTGGAAAGAAAATAAAAAATTGAAACTAAGCACTTACATAGAAACAAATTTCAACAAACTATTTTGGTTTGTAAGTGCAATTGTATTTGTATTAATCGCGTTACGCGCTTTTTTTATTCCTTTTAGTCATGATGAGACAGCTACTTTTTTCTTTTACATACAACCCGATGATTACCTGCCCTACAAAGCGCACATTTATACTAACAATCATGTTTTAAATAGTTTTTTAGCTAACATCTGTTATCATATTGCGGGTTCGCATCGTTTTGTTTTACGTCTTCCCAATATTTTTTCTTTTGCAGTATTGTGTATTGGTGTTTTTAAACATTTTAAATTTCTCACAACAATTTATTCGAAAATCATTCTTGTTACTTTTTTTCTGCTCACAATAAATTTTCTCGATTTTTTTGAGTTGTGTCGCGGCTACGGATTATCGTTTGGATTTATTGTCATTGGATTAGCTTATTTAATGGATTACTTTAAATATAAGAAACTCAAAGATGTAATGCTTTTCTCTCTTTGCTTGCAATTAGCACTTGCCGCAAATTTAATTTTAGTCGTACTACTTACGGTTTTACTTTTTTTTGTTTTCATTTTTCAAATCAGGTACAAACTGTTTTTTAAGTTCTCAAACATAATTCTTCAAACTGTTAATATTGGTATTTTAGTTTTTTGGGTGAAATTTTCTTTTTTTTATAAAGAACACGGCGCACTCGATTATGGTGTGGGCGATAATTACTGGCAGGTAAGTTTTAAAACAGTAATGCTTTTTTTATTTGGCACAGACGCGCTTTGGTTACAAATCATAAGCATACTTGGATTTTTTACTATTGCAATTTTTTCAACCCGATATTTTTTTCAAAAACCTGTTTCAGTCAATAAATTATTTACCCCACAATTATTTTATGCAAAAATTTTAGGCGCTGTAATTGCTGCTTTCTGGGTTCAAAAGAAATTACTGGGCGTAGGACTACCCGAAGACAGAACAGGTGTTTTTTTTTATTTACTGTTTGTGCTTAGTTTTGCTTTTGCAATTGACCAAATTCCTCAAAAAATTTCAAGTAAAATTTCTGTGGCATTTATTATTCCTTCTGCTGTATTTTTTGCCGCAACATATAATATAAATGATTTTTCTTCCGTCTATTACCATACTATACCAAAATCAATGTATGATACATTAAAAAATGAATCTGAAAAGAGCAAAGAAATAATTACAATTGGCGGACATAGAGTAAGAGAAATGGATTATGCTTTTTTAAATTACAGAGGGAATTCTATTCTAAACAGCATGGACGACTCCGAGCAAATGATAATGAATTGCGATTATTACATAGCCATGAAACGCGAACAACCTTATTACAAGTATTTTTACGATGAAATTGCATTTGATGATAAATGGGACAGGGCCTTACTAAAACGCAAAGAAAAAATACAAAGGAGCGAAATTTATAAAATGCCCGGTACGCCAAAAAATTGTAAAGGAAATTATGAGTTCTTCGAATTCTTCCGCTTAAAGGATGCTGCATTAAAAACTAGAAATTGCATTGAAGTAGAGCTGGAAATAAAATTCAATACAGTTCCTGTACCGCTACAAGCCAATATAGTTGTACAGGTAAATGATAATAAAGGAGAACAGGTTTATTATAAAAGAGTTCCGTTAAACTGGCTGGCAGATAATTTAAACGGACAAATAAAAAAAATGAAACTAACAACAGGTGCATTGCCCGAAAATAACGGTGATGTAGTAGTTTATCTATGGAATTTTAAACAACAGGAAATTGAGTTCACTATTAATGAAATAAAAGTTTTAGAATTAAAAGGTAAAGGAGTTAATTTTAGAATTCCCGATTCGTATTACAATTATTTAATAAAAACAAGCAACCAACCATTTCTATAATATGTTAAACCGCAGCCAGGCACCCGAATTTAAAACCATCGATAAAATTGATATCGCTCAGGCAAATCATTTTAAACTTGATAACGGCATTCCGGTTTATACAGTAGATGCCGGTAGTCAGGAATTAACCCGAATTGAATTTATTTTTAAAGCCGGTATGTTTTATCAGGATTCTCCTCTTCTTGCCACCGCTGCAAATAATTTAATTGAAAACGGCACCTCAAAATATTCAGCCAATCAAATATCAGACGGAATAGATTTTTATGGTTCGTTTTTTGAAACTTCGTGCGGACAAGATTACTCCTCTATAGCACTTTTTTCGTTAAACAAACATTTAGAAAATACGTTGGTGTTTGTAGAAGATGCTTTTAAAGACGCTAATTATCCTCAAGAAGAAGTAACAACTTATCTCATTAATAAAAAACAAAAATTTTTAGTCAATTCGCAAAAAGTAGATGCGTTGGCTCGCCGCATTTTCAGCGAACTTTTGTTTGGTAAAAAACATCCCTACGGATTAGAAGTAAAAGCCGAGGATTATGATACTACCAGGCGCGAGGACATAATTAAATTTTTCAAAAAATATTATAACTATAGTAATTGCACTATCGTAGCAGCCGGAAAATTACCCGACAACTTAGAACAAATTTTAAATAAGCATTTCGGAAAAGAAAAATGGGGGACTGCCTCCTCTATTACTAAAACTTCTGTTAAAGCAGAGCCAACCAATCGGCGAGAGCATTATGTAGAAAGACCGGATGCGGTGCAATCTGCAATTCGTGTAGGCCGTCGACTCTTTAATAAAACGCATAAAGATTATTTTAAGTTTCAGGTTTTGAATACAATTTTGGGTGGATATTTTGGTTCAAGATTAATGGCAAATATCCGCGAAGACAAAGGTTATACTTACGGCATCGGTTCCGGACTTTCTTCTTTAGTTCATGAAGGATTCTTTTTTATAAGTACAGAAGTTGGTTCAGATGTAACAAAAAACGCGTTGGATGAAATTTATAAAGAGATAGAAAAGCTACAAACCGAATTGGTTTCTGAAGAAGAGTTAGAAACTGTTCGTAACTACATCCTTGGCCAATTACTGCGTTCGGTAGAGGGTCCGCTTGCCTTGGCTGATAAATTCAGGGGAATCTGGGAGTTTGGACTTGGATACGACTACTATCAGCAATATTTCGAGGCAGTGAAGTCTGTAAAGCCTAATGAAATAAAGGATTTGGCTAATAAATACCTCAAAAAGGCTGATTTGATTGAGTTAGTAGTGGGTAAGAAGTAGCAGGAAAATGGGGTAATATTGATTTTATATGTTTCATACAATATTTAAAAGTTCCCCTCGTTATCCATCTAATGAACCAAACAAATCATAAATCTGCATGGATAAAACTACTACTCTTAAACAAGAATCATCTTTACCTGAAACAAAAAAAACTAAGAAGCTAAGTGTGATTGCCAAAGAATTTGGCCCGTCTGAATTTACTATTCAGAATATACTTAGCTACTCAAAAGCTTTGCAGGTAATGCAAGTCTCAAATACAGCAACTGTGTTAGGCGTGATGAATTAAACCACTGTAAAAATTTTACCTTTCCCCTCTCCTTTAAGGAGAGGGGCAGGGGTGAGGTCGATGACTAAACAAGAACGTTTTCAAAAAATTCTGGATTATTTTCAGCACAATGATTTACCGGCTGAAACAGAATTGCATTACAAAAATCCTTTTCAATTATTGGTGGCGGTAATTCTTTCTGCACAATGCACAGATAAGCGCGTAAATTTAATTACCCCAAAATTATTTACGGATTATCCCAACGTCGAAGCATTTGCGTCAAGCACGCCCGAAACTATTTTTAATTATATAAGAAGTATTAGTTATCCAAACAATAAGGCAAAGCACTTGGTGGGCATGGCACAAATGCTGCAAAAAGACTTTAAAGGCAAAATTCCGCATGAGGTAAAGGAATTAGAAAAATTACCCGGCGTGGGTAGAAAAACCGCCAATGTAATAGCTTCTGTGGTATACAATAAGCCCACAATGGCAGTAGATACGCATGTTTTCAGGGTATCGGCAAGGTTGGGTTTAACTACCAACGCAAAGAATCCATTACAGACCGAAGCACAATTAATAAAATATATTCCCGAAAAATTGGTGCCCAAAGCACATCATTGGTTAATTTTGCATGGAAGATATGTTTGTCTTGCAAGAAAACCCTTGTGTGAAAAATGTAAGCTGACTGAATGGTGTAAATATTTTCAGACTAACATTAAAAAATAAAAAAACCGCCAAGGCGTAAAGAAAATTTAATTTTTAGATAAAAAAGATAAAAACTATGATTAAACGATACAAAATACTTTTCATTTTGCTTTTTGCAAGCTCAAGATACAATGGGTGTCCTTTTGTTAAACTATGTGATTATATTTGGACTCGTAAGTAAAATGCTGAAAAAATATAAACTTTTATCGATACTACTCCTCTCTTCTTCTCTGTTACTCAGCAGTTGTTTTCTTTTTCGTTCAAAAAATAAATGCGATTCTTGCCCGCATATGAAAAGGAAGAAGCACTCGTCTTTTTGATTTTTTAAAAATTAAACGTCCTGAATTTTTTCTAAAGCATGTTGCGCAGCTAACTGCTCTGCTGCACGTTTAGAAGTGTGCGAAGCTTCGGCAACCAGTGTGTCGTTTATTTCAATACCAATGTGGTATATTTTTTTTGCACCTTCCCGGTTCTCGGAAATTATTTTAAAGTTTGCGGGAGTTTTTTGTTTCTGACAATAATTAATCAGCTGACTTTTATAATCGGTGTCTTCGTTAATCAACGTTTCAACGTGCAGATGTTGCTTTATTATTTTTTCTAAAATTATTTTTTTTGTTTTTGCATAACCTCTGTCTAAAAAAACGGCGCCCGCTAAGGCTTCTAAGGCATTACCAAAAACAGAAGACGGCAAACCGCCTTTTATATCGGTCACTAATAAATTTTCAAGCCCCATTTTAAAAGCGAGTTTGTTTAATTGTTGTCTGCTTACAATACGTGAACGTGCCTGAGTTAAAATACCTTCTTCGGCATTTGGCATTAATTTAAAAAGGTATTCTGCCACTAATGAATTTAAAATAGAATCGCCTAAAAATTCAAGACGCTCATTACTTTTTAGATTTTTAGCGGCAGAGCTGTGACGTAGGGCCTGTTTAAATAAATCTAAATTTTTCGGTGTGAAACCAAAAAGGTTTTTAATGTTTTGCGCAAGTTTTTTGTCGGAAGAATTGGTGTAACGTTTTATTGAAAGTATTCTCAGCAAGAAAAATTATTTGCTGAATTTTTTTACTATCACGGCGGCATTGTGTCCGCCAAAACCAAAAGTGTTACTGATGGCAGCATTAACTGTGCGTTTTTGCGCTTTGTTAAGCGTAAGATTTAAACGCTGGTCAATTGCAGGATCAGGGGTGGTAAAATTAATTGTAGGAGGAATAATATCATTCTTAACTGCAAGAACAGTTGCAATTGCTTCAATAGCTCCCGCAGCTCCAAGCAAATGTCCGGTCATTGATTTTGTTGAGCTGATATTTATTTTATAAGCGTGCTCGCCAAAAACAGATTGTATAGCTTTTAATTCTGCCACATCGCCAAGCGGTGTGCTGGTACCGTGTGTATTTACATAATCAATATCAGTAGTAAGAACACCGCAATCTTTTAAAGCGCGTTGCATTACTAAAGTTGCGCCAAGTCCTTCGGGATGCGGAGCAGTAATATGATGTGCGTCGGCACTTAAACCTCCGCCAATTACTTCGGCATAAATTTTTGCGCCGCGTGCTAATGCGTGTTCAAGTTCTTCTAATATAAGTGCGCCGCCACCTTCGCCTAAAACAAAACCATCGCGGTCTTTATCATACGGACGAGAAGCTGTTGCGGGAGTTTCGTTTCTTGTACTCATGGCTTGGCAGGCGTTAAATCCTCCAATACCACTTTCGTTAATAGCTGCTTCAGAACCACCACATACAACTGCAATAGCTTTTCCCATGCGTATGTAATTGAAAGAATCAATCATGGCATTGGTTGATGAAGCGCATGCAGCAACCGTTGTAAAGTTTGGCCCCCTGAAACCGAAGCGTATAGAAATATGACCCGAACAGATATCGGCAATCATTTTCGGAATAAAGAAAGGATTAAAGCGTGGAGTACCATCGCCTCTTGCATAACCAAAAGTTTCGTGTTGGAAAGTATCTAAACCTCCAATGCCCGAACCCCAGATAACACCTACTTCATTTTTATCAATACCTTCTCCGGCAATACCTGAATCGGCGACTGCCTGAACAGCTGCGGCCATACCGTAATGCGTAAACGTATCAACTTTACGCGCTTCTTTTTTATCGAAATAATCTTCGGGATTAAAACCTTTTACCTCGCAGGCAAATTTTGTTTTAAATTTTTCTGCGTTAAAGCGAGTGATGAGAGCAGCACCGCTAACGCCGTTAATCAGGTTATTCCAGTACTCGGTTACCGTGTTACCCAAGGGCGTAACGGCTCCCAAACCTGTTATTACTACGCGTTTAAGCTGCATAAGGTTTTGTTACAAAAAAAATAAAACCATCCTGTTTTAGCAAGATGGTTTTACTTAGTGTAAAATTATTTTGCGTTTGTCTCGATGTAAGAAATGGCATCTCCAACAGTAGAGATTTTTTCAGCCTGATCATCGGGAATAGCAATATTGAATTCTTTTTCGAATTCCATAATAAGCTCAACGGTATCAAGCGAATCAGCGCCTAAATCGTTAGTGAAGCTGGCCGTTGGGGTAACTTCTTTTTCTTCAACGCCCAGTTTATCTACAATAATAGATGTTACTTTTTTTGCAATTTCTGACATTCTCGTGGTTTTATAAATTCGCTGCAAAGATATATTAATCGGTAAAAAATCAAAAACTTATTTAAAAAGCTGTCGATAAGCCTCAATATGAGCCTGATGGATGCAGTTTTCTAATGCAAATCGCTGAATTTTAAGTGATTGTGACTTAAAAGTTATTTCGTTCATTGACAGAGATACGTTAATTGCAGCTATAAAAGCGCTTTTATCTTGTAAAGGTATGGCCCAACCGAGCTCATTATTTTTTAAATTTTTCCAAGGAGTCTGATCGCTAAGCAACGGAATGCAACCATTTAGCATTGCTTCCACAATCGCGTGCCCAAAATTCTCGTTTAAGGTGGGCAGAAAAAAAACATGATTTTGTTTTAAAACACCTTCTACTTCAAGCGGCTGTAAATCTCCTTTAAAAAAAACGGAAATATTTTTTGGAAGATGTTTAGAAAACTGAAGGCAATCTTGGTTGTACCCAAAATCTTCGGCCGGACCGTAAACGTCAAATGTTATCTTTCCAACATCAATACTTTTTAAAATTTCTAACGCAAACAATAAATTTTTCTTTTTTGAAATGCGTGAGATAAAACAAATTTTTAATTCCCCTGGGTTTTTCGAATAATTAGTTCGTTGTAGCGTAGGCAGTAAAATTAAATTAGATGCCAAATGAATTTGTGCCGATGAACCGAAAGTTTTTTTAATTTCTTCTACTTCCTGCTGTGAAGTTGCGTGCCAGGTAATGTTTTTATGAATGCCCGATAGCTTAGACAGATTTATAAAAAGGTTTTTCTTTTTAGATTTTAAGGAGAGTGCGCCTTCGCCCAACATACCGCGCGGAGCAAGCATAACGGGCTTTTTTATTTTACCTTGTTTTTTTAAGAGCAAAGGATAGATGCTGAAATATTTCGAAAAAAAACTGTTGAGGTAAACAAAATCGTAATCAACTTGATTTATTACATCAGCTAATTTTGAAATTGAAATTTTTTCATCACTTAAATAATAAACTTTTTCGCCATTGGATAAAGTAAGCCATTCATCAGACTTAACGGGCAAAACATTTTTGCTAAAAGCATCTTTATTTGAAGTGAGTATATAAAAATTATAATCGTCTTTTAAATGATGAGCCAGTGCTGCCAATGATTTAACCGGCCCGCCTGCCTTATAAGCCGGCAAATACCAATCTGTTAAAACCAATATGTTTTTTTTTGCGCTCAAGCTTTTTTATTTAGACACTAATTGCACTAATTTTTTTAAATTTTACACTAGGACTTAGTATAATTTTTAGCCCTGTATTTAATTCGTGGAATTCGTATCATTTTTTTAATGAATCCGCTAATTTAACAAGAATGTTCGATAATTTTTTATACCTTTACTGTAATGAAATTTTTTAGGATTATAAGCCTTTGCTTAATTGTGTTCGGAGTATTCTCTTGCACTAAACATCATACCGAAGCCCCTCCTGATTTAGGCTATGATTATTATCCGGCTAAAATAGGCAGCTATATTATTTACGATGTTGATTCGATTTCTTATAGACAACCGCAAAATGACACCGCTATTTATAAATTCCAGATAAAAGAAAAACTCGATACGCTTTTTACAGATAATCAGGGCAGGCCAACCATAAAAATTGTTCGCTATAAAAAAATGTATAGCTCAACTATTCCTTATAGCCAGATGAGCTGGGCTGTATTGCAAGATGTATGGATGGCAAACAAAAGCAAAACCGATGCTGAAGTGGTGGAAGAAAACATTCGTTATACTAAACTTGCTTTCCCCGCTAAATTAAACGGTACCTGGAATGGTACTGCCCATGCAGATACCAACGCCGTGAATACATACACATATACCGCGTATGATACGCCCGCCTCCTATGGAAATCTTTCTTTTCAGAAAACATTAACTGTTAATCAATATTCTTCGTTTCCCGGGAATGTTGTAGAGTTTCAAAATTATAATGAAAAATATGCCAGTAACGTAGGGCTTATTTATAAAGAAATAACAAATTATAAGTACAAGCAAGATATTAATGGAGCTCACCCGGGTGTAATTTACGAGGGAATTCATTACGTTATGACTATCAACTTTTACGGCGTAGAATAAGTAATATGAAAAAAATTTACAGCACTCTATTGCTTTTAATTTTTACGACAAATATTTTTTCGCAAAGTAATACACGTTATTGGGTTGCCTTTAAAGATAAAAGTGCATCGCCATACACTGTAACTAATCCGCAACAATTTTTATCGCAACGCGCCATTAATCGCCGCGCTTTACATAGTTATCCTGTAACCATGCAAGATATTCCGGTTAATCAATCATACATTGATTCGGTAAAAGCAACGGGGGCAATCTTGTTGAGTAGATCGCGTTGGTATAACGGAATAGTTGTTCGAATAACTAACCCTGCACAGGTAATTGCCATTAATGCATTAGCATGCGTGCAAAGCAGTAAGGGCGTTGCTATAGTTAAGCCAATGAATCCAACTGTAAATATTCCGGATAATAATTCTGCCTCAAAAGAAAATGCTGCGGTTCAAACTGCCGGACGGTTTAATTATGGCGGCGCATACAACCAAATTCATCAACTTAACGGCGAATGTTTACACGATCAGTTTTACGATGGCACAGGAATGCAAATTGCAGAAATTGACGATGGGTTTTTAAATGCAAGCACTATTTCAATTTTTGATAGCCTTTGGGCACAAAACAGAATAATAAGCAAACACAATTTTTTTACCGGAGATACAACAAGTTTATTTTCTATTGGCGGACACGGAACATCAGTCTTATCATGTATGGCCGCATTTAAGAGCGGAAGCATGATTGGCACAGCACCCTATGCAAAATTTTATTTACTGCGAAGTGAAGTTGACAGTTCCGAAAAAATAATGGAAGAATACAGTTGGGTTTCTGCTATTGAGTATGCAGATAGCGCCGGAGCAGATGTGGCAACTTCTTCTTTGGGGTATACCACTTTCCCGAATGACCCTACAATGGATCACACCTGGGCAGATTTAAACGGGAGAAATTCTGTAGCAAGTTTATCGGCAACAATGGCGGCACGTAGAGGAATGATTGTTTGTGTGGCTGCTGGAAATGAAGGGGGAAGTACCTGGCAAAAAATTTCAATTCCCTCTGATGCAGATAGTATTTTAGCTGTAGGAGCAGTTGATAATACGGGGATTTACGCAAGTTTTAGTTCAACCGGATATAGTGCCGATGGACGTGTAAAGCCCGATGTAATGGCGCAGGGAGCCGGTTCAACTATTATATCTGCCAATAGCGGAAATGTTGTTAGCGGAAGCGGTACTTCTTTTGCAACACCTATTCTTGCCGGAATGGTTGCTTGTTTGTGGCAGGGAAATCCCACAAAAACAAATATGCAGATTATTGCTGCCATTAAACAAAGTGCATCAAGATATTTAACACCCGACTCAATGATGGGTTATGGCATTCCTGATTTTTGTCTGGCCGATCATATTTTAAAAGGAAATGTAGGTACACAGGTTTATGTGTACCCAACTTTTTTTGAAAATCAATCGAGTATTTATATTGTGGGAAGTAACAATGTTAATCTTACGCTTGAGTTATATGATATAAGCGGAAGACTTTTAGTGAGTATGCCTGCAAAAATTTTAAAAGATAACGGCTACAAACAAGCTATTGAAATTCCTGATTCAAATACCTTGCCGTCGGGCATGTACCTCATAAAAATTACTTCCGATAACGGACAGCGTTGGGTAACGAAATTGATTAAGCCGTAAAAAAATAATTTAATTTTTTAAAGTGTCATGCAGAGTCTCGCGTAAGCGGGTTGTTTACGAGGCATCTATTCGCAATCGCACAACCAGATTCCTCGCAAAACAGCAAAGCTTGGAATGACAATTCTAGTTGAGAGAAAGCTGTGGGAACCCACTATGAATAGTATCGTAAAATGCTAATTCAAAAACATCGGGTTTCATAAAATCATATAGCGGAAAACTTCTTAGTAAATCGTAAACGTGTTCTAATGATTTTGCTTCAAAAACTACCCAAACTTTAGATCGGTCTATAGCTAATGCGTAGCTCACAATTAAACCTGCGTTCATTAATTCATCTACCAATTTTCTTTGCTGCGGAATGTGTTTTGTAAAATTTTTTGAGAAAGAATCTATCAGCTCAATTTCTGCTTTATAAGTACCCATTGTATTTCCTATTCATTATTTTTGCGAAACATAAAATTTCGCTTCCTTTCTTATCTTTTCTTCTTGCGTTCTCTGCGTCTTTGCGAGAAAATTAAAATTTCCAGTCGTGTGAATCAATATTTTCTATGCAATGTTTTAATAACTTAATAGCCCCGGCAATATCATTTTTATGACACATTTCAATTACCTGATGTATGTGACGAGTAGGAATAGAAATTGCACCTGATATACTTCCGCCGGGAACAAAACGTTGAAGAGCAGCTGTATCGGTTCCTCCACCTGTTAGTACTTCCGGTTGCCATTTAATTTTATTTTTATCGGCTGTTTTTTTCATGTACTCAACCATTCTGTAATCGCAAATGGCAGATGAGTCCATAATTTTTATGGCAGCGCCTTTTCCTAATTCGGTAACATATTCATGTTCTTTAGCACCGGGCACATCAAAGGCAATGGTTGTATCTAATCCAAAACCAAAATCGGGTTTAATACTCATTGTTGCGGCTTGTGCACCGCGTGTACCCACTTCTTCCTGTACGGTAAACACGCCGTAAATATCATGCGTTGGTTTTTTAATTTGTTTTAATGTTTCCAATAAAATAAAAACTGAAACACGATTGTCTAAACTTTTGCAATTAACGCACTCACCCATTTCAATTAATTCGCGCTCGCGTGTAACAACATTTCCTATTGAAATATATTTTATTACTTCTTTGCGCGGCATTCCTAAATCAATGAAGTAATCGGTAATGGGCACAACTTTGTTTCTTTCTTCGGGAGTCATTACGTGAATGGGTTTGCTGCCCATAACACCCACTAAATTTTTTTTTCCGTGAACGATAACGCGCTGCGCAGTTAATGTTTTTGGATCGAAACCACCTAATGTATTAAAATGTAAAAAACCTTCTTTATCAATATGTGTTACCATAAAGCCAATCTCATCCATGTGTGCAGCAATCATTATTTTTTTTGCCTTGGATGATTTGCCTTTTATAAAAGCAGTCATATTACCAATGTTGTCGGTTTCAACTTTGTCTACGTAGCTTTTAATTTCTTTAGAAATAAATTCCCGTACTTTTTGTTCGTGACCGGGAGCGCCGGGCAGTTCGCATATTTTTTTTAGTAGAGCAACGTTGATTGACATAGGTTGTGTTTTAGAGCCTCACCCTAAATCCCTCTCCAAAGGAGAAGGACTTTGGAAAAAAATTTAGTTAGCTAATAATTGTTTTACCATTTCTGAAATGGCTTTTCCATCTGCTTTACCGGCTAATGCTTTGCTTGCAGCGCCCATTACTTTACCCATATCTGCAGGAGAACTTGCGCCAACTTGCGCAATAATTTTTTGCAATTCAACTTTTAATTCATCAGCACCCATTTGTTTTGGCAAATAACTTTCGATTACATTGGCTTGCGTGATTTCTACTTCAGCTAATTCCGGACGATTTTGGGTGGTATATATTTCAGCCGTTTCGCGACGTTTTTTTACCTCCTTTTGTAAAGCTTTGTTAGCGGAGTCTTCTGTTAAACCTTCAGAAGAAGTTTTTAATAATAACACTACAGCTTTCATAGCCCGTAATGCTTCCAGTTTTTTTGCGTCTCTGGCCAGCATAGCTGTTTTTATATCTGCGTTTAATTTTTCTTCTAATACCATGATTTAAAATTTTGGCAAATGTACGACATTTTCCGCAACCTTTTTTAACCGCAAAGACGCGGAGACGCAAAGTTTTTTTTGGCTAGAGGTTAAAAGTAAAAATAAAGGCACAAGGGAATTAGTCCTCCAATAGAAACAAAGCTTCTCTTAATTCGCTAAGTGTTTTTTGTTTGTTTTGCTTTTGCGCAAGTTCGATGCCAAGAGTATAAATATTTTTTGCTTCTTCTATTTGTTTTAACTCCTCGTAACATTTACCGGTTTGGTAATATGCGGCTAAATAATCAGGTTTGTTATTTAAAATGATTTTAAAACAATCCAAAGCTTTAGTAAAATTCCCGACAGAAAAATATTCTATACCAATAGCATATTGCAGAAACTCATCATTGGGTTCTTGCAATAGCATTTGTTGGAGCTGATCTAATCTTGTTGTCATTCTATTTGCTAAAATTTTCCTGCGTTAAAAATAAATAGCTTCTGTAAGAATGATGCAAAAAAGCATTTTTACTATCGTGCGGAAATTTTTCGTTGTAAGCAGTAGTGGGTTTAAGTATAATTGGAGTGCCTGTAATATTGTAATTAATACTGGGCATATATTTCGGCTCTTTATATTCAGGGTGATTTTTTTTAAGCAAGCCGTACAGTTTATGTCCGAGATATTTGTTGTACAGCCTCAACGATTTTTGAGTGGAGCGATTTAATTTGCGATGCACCATTTTTAAATAAACTTTAGAAGCAAAACCCAAACGGTTCACTGATTCACCCGTATTTCTCAATGGGCTTGTTGTGTTAACGTCGTTAATTGTTTGAACAGTAAAAGGTGATTCGGGTACCCAATCTAATGTATTTACAATTCTAAAACCCCAACCATCTCGGGTAATAAAATCATAATCGTAAGAGTAAAATAAATTACCGGGTTTAGGCGGTGCGCTGCAATAGGTTTTAAAAACAAGGTCTTTGGGTAAAGTTTTTTCGTCGAGATATTGAAGATAAGAACGCAACAAAAAAGCAATGGCACCACCTTGACTATGTCCAATAATTATAAAATCCTTAATGCCTTTATTATAAAGTTGATTGATTTGATTTACAATATCCGGGGCCATGTGTGCAAGGCCTAACATCCATCCTAAATGCACATAGGCGTTGGTATCTGATGCTATTTTGTAAGTAAAAATTTGTTTGCTGTTAATTATAATACTGCCCTGGCCGGATATCATTCCCATGTAAAAATTTTCTATCCACGATTCGCTTTGCGCCACCGTACCTCTGATAGAAATAATACCAATGCTATTGTCTTTTAAATAAATATCAAATCGGTTTTGCAAACCTACAACGGGCGAGCGATAAACTTTTTGGTAATTGCCGCTAAGTGGTAAAACATAATTTGGATGCAAGCTATCTAAATGCTGAGAAGAAACACGCAGCAAATCCATATACTCGATAGCATCAAAACCGGGTTTTAGTTTGCTTTGACTGATTAACCCGAGTGAAAATAAAATGAGAAGACTAAAAAGAATATTTTTCATTGAATGCACCACTGTCAATAAATTTATTTAAGCCGACTTAAACTGCTTTAAAAACCGCACATCGTTTTCGAAAAACAAACGTATATCGGTAATTTTGTACTTAAGCATGGCAATGCGTTCTATGCCCATACCAAAAGCAAAGCCGGTGTATTTGTTGGCATCAATTTTACAATTGGTTAAAACCTGAGGGTCTACCATACCGCAACCTAAAATTTCTAACCAGCCGCTGTATTTGCAAACGTTGCAACCTTGTCCTTTACAAAGCGTACAGGAGATATCTACTTCGGCACTTGGCTCTGTGAAAGGAAAAAAACTGGGACGCATACGTATTTTTGTTTCTTCGCCAAAATAACGCTGTGCAAAATATAAAAGCGTTTGTTTTAAATCGGCAAAAGAAACATTGGTATCAATATACAGTCCTTCTATTTGGTGAAACTGACAGTGACTTCGTGCAGAAACAGTTTCATTACGATAAACTCTTCCCGGAGAAATGGTTCGAATAGGAGGTTTATTATTTTCCATTAAATGCACTTGCACAGAAGATGTTTGTGTGCGTAAAACTATTTCCGGATTTGTTTGAATGTAAAAAGTATCCTGCATATCGCGCGCAGGATGATCTTCGGGTGTGTTTAATGCAGTAAAGTTGTGCCAGTCGTCTTCAATTTCTCTTCCCTCACTAATAGAAAACCCAATGTCTTCAAATATTTTTGTGATTTCGTTTTTTACAATAGTAATGGGATGCAGTGCACCTAATTCTGCAACAGGTTCTGCCGGTAATGATAAATCAATATCTTGTTCTGCGTGTGTTGTTTGCGACTCGAATTTTTCTTTCAGCTCATTTATTTTTTCCTGCGCTTTTACTTTTAATTGATTTAAGCGTTGCCCCATTTCGCGTTTTACATCGGGAGTCACATCTTTAAAATCTTCAAACAGTTGAGTTATCTCACCTTTTTTGCTGAGCCATTTAATACGGTATTCTTCTACCTGCTCTTTGCTTTGAGCGGTAAATTTTTCTACTTCTTCTAATATGTGTTCTATCTTTTCTTTCACTGTGAGATACGAATTACGAATTTAATACGAATTGTACGAATAACAGCCACTGCTTACTGCCAATTGCTACTGCCAACTTTTTTAATCTGCTTGCAAAAACGGGTAACGATAATCAGTTGCCGGCACAAAGGTTTCTTTTATTGTGCGTGGAGAAACCCAACGTAATAAATTAATTTTCGCTCCGGCCTTATCATTTGTTCCACTACCACGTGCGCCGCCAAATGGTTGTTGTCCTACAACAGCACCGGTGCATTTATCGTTTATATAAAAATTACCTGCGGCGTTTGACAATGCTTTTGTTGCTTGTTCAATGGCGTAACGGTCTTGTGCAAGTATGGCGCCTGTAAGAGCATAAATAGAGGTTGAATCAACAACTTTTAAAATCTCATTCCATTTTTTTTCTTCGTACACATGCAAAGTAAGTATGGGACCAAAAAGTTCTTCGCACATGGTTACATACTTAGGGTCTTTTGCTTGAAGAATAGTGGGTTCAATAAAGTAGCCTTTAGATTTATTATAATTTCCTCCCGCAATAATCGAAACACCTTTATCTTTTTTAGCGCGCTCAATGTAACCCGCCAGTTTATCAAACGATTTCTCATCGATAACCGCATTAATAAAATTTGTAAAATTTTCAGTCGGCCCCATCTTCATTGATTTCAAATCGGCCAACAAAAGTTCTTTTACTTCTTTCCAAAGATTGGAAGGAACATAAGCGCGTGAAGCCGCAGAACATTTTTGCCCTTGATACTCAAATGCACCACGAGAAATGGCTGTAGCAACTGCTTTAGCATCTGCACTTGGATGCGCTAAAATAAAATCTTTTCCGCCGGTCTCACCAACAATGCGTGGGTACGATTTGTATTTATGAATGTTGTTGCCAATAGTTTGCCAAATGCTTTGAAACACTTCTGTGCTTCCTGTAAAATGTATTCCGGCAAAATCTCGGTGATTAAAAATTACGTCTGCAGCATCCGGCCCGCTTGGATAAATTAAATTTATTACTCCGTCAGGCACACCTGCTTTTTGAAAAATTTCCATTAAAACGTTTGCAGAATAAACTTGTGTATTGCTCGGTTTCCAAACCACAACATTGCCCATCATGGCACAAGAGGTTGGTAAGTTTCCGGCAATAGCCGTAAAATTAAAAGGGGTAAGTGCGTAAACAAATCCTTCCAACGGTCTCCACTCTAAGCGGTTCCAAATACCCGGACCGGAAATAGGTTGCTCTGCATAAATCTCCGTCATGTAATGCACATTGAAACGCAGAAAATCTGTTATCTCACAAGCACTGTCAATTTCAGCCTGATAAGCATTTTTGCTTTGCCCCAGCATAGTTGCAGCATTTAATTTAGCTCTGTACGGACCTGCAATTAAATCGGCAGCTTTTAAAAAAATGCTGGCGCGGTGTTCCCATGAAAGTTCAGTCCATTTTTTCTTGGCAGCAAGCGCAGCATTTATAGCTTGAGTAATATGTTTTTTATCACTCTTGTGAAAATATCCGAGCGTGTGTTTATGGTCATGTGGAGGTGCAAGGCGTACTTTGTTTCCGCTTTTTACTTCTTTACCACCAATATACATCGGTATATCAAGTTGTTTTGAACGAAGTTCTTTCAGCATTGCTTGCAACTCTTTGCGCTCAGCACTTCCGGGAGCATAATTTTTTATAGGCTCGTTAACCGGTGTAGGTACTTTAAAAATTCCTTTTGGCATGATGGAAAAATTTTGTCAAAAATACATATAAAAAGAATGCGTGATTTATTAAAAAGACGGTTCTTTTCTGTTAAATTAGCGCTTCGCAAAATGAAGGCAAAAAAGTTTATAAAATACACGGCATTACTAGTTGTTTTCCTGTTGGTATTTACCGAATTAATTTTACGCCTTTATTGGGGTTTTTGCGATGCCGTGTTAATGAAAGAAGATCTTGCTTTCGAATACATTGCACAGCCAAATCAAAACAGGTTTCGATTTAGAAGGCACATTATTTATAATGAATTTTCGATGCGTTGCGATTCGGTTAAAAAAAATTCAGTAAAAATTCTTGGGTTTGGCGATTCGGTTATTAATGGGGGTACTTTAACCGATCAGGATAGTCTGGCTACTACAAAATTGAGTAAATCCTTAAGTAGTTTTTTTGATACCGATATGCAGGTACTTAATATCTCTGCAGGGAGTTGGGGACCCGATAATTGTGCGGCATACCTAACTAAATACGGGGATTTTAATGCGAAACTTATTTTGTTGGTGGTAAGTTCGCACGATGCATATGACAACATGGATTTTGGAAAGATAGTTGGAGTGAGCCCCAGTTTTCCAAATAAGCAATATGCATTTGCTCTTTGGGAATTATGGGACAGGTATGTAAAACCAAAAATTTTCGGACAAAATTATTCGGACGATTTAGGTATTAATAAACGTAAGGCAGATGACAGTTTTAATTCGGGATTCGAAAAAATTTTAGAACACGCGCAGCAAAAAAATATTCCTATGCTGATTTATTTGCATCCCGATAAATTAGAAGTGCAAGAAAAGAAATATAATGAGCAAGGTTCAGAAATTATTAAATTTGCCGAACAAAATAAAATCACTTTAATTAAAGAATTAAATTTTGGAATTAACGAGAATGATTTTAGAGATGACATTCATCTGAACGAATCTGGACAAAGAAAAATGTTTAATAATCTCTATCCTCAAATAAAAATGATGATAGAAAAATCTGTACTGCTTAAATAAGTTTATTTTATAAAAAAAGGGTAAAGATGCAGTTCAAAAGAGTAAGATGTTAGAGGAAGAAGAAATATCAACTCAGGAAAGAAATGTGACCTTTCTCATATTTCTGGCTATTTTTTTAGGTTCATCTATTCTGTTATTCTTAACTCCATTTGAGGGATATTTTCATTACGTTATTTATTTACTATTGCTCCCGTTTTTTGTAAGCCGATTTGGATTACCTAAAACTTCGTTTAAAATTCTTTTAATTCCTTTAGTGGTAGGTATCTTTCAAATTGCTTTGGGTAATAACGAACCTTTTCTATTTATCAAGATTTGGGGAGGCGTATTACTTTCCGTTTCTGTTTATTATTATGTAATGGAATATTATGAATTAAACGTAGAGAAAATATTTAAGATTTATTTAACCTGGTCTTATTGGGCGGCTATTATTGCCCTTATACAATACATTTCGTTTAAATTAAATTTTAAACCCGGGTATGATTATGGTTTTTTATTAAATAAAGGAAATGTTAGCGTATCTGATACAGGTATACGATTGAGTTCCATATTTCCTGAGCCATCTCAATTAGGTATTATGCTTGGGCCTGCGGCTTTTGTGGCCTTGTTTAATCTTGTCCGAAAAAAAAACTATCATTACAAAATTCACCAAAGTATTATTATTTTAATAGCGCTTTATTTAAGTCGTTCCTCAACAGGATATTTGGGATTGTTTTTAGCCGTTTTAATTTTAGGATTAAATTTCGGGTATATTTTTTATGTAGTTGTGTTTTTTGTTTTAGGTTATTTTGCAGCCTTAGGGCTTTATAATACTGTAGATGAGTTCAAGGTAAGAGTTGATAATTCTACTGCGCTGTGGTTGTATGATGATTTAGCCTATGAAAACGTGAATAGTTCAAGTTTTGTATTATATAATAATGCGCATATCGCATGGACCAACTTAAAAGAACACCCGATTTTTGGTACCGGGTTGGGTTCTCACCCGGTGGCTTATAATAAATATTCATATACAAAAAGCATAGTAAAAGTAAAAGGGATAGAGTTTAATAAACAAGATGCAAATAGTATGTTCTTTCGCCTTATGTCTGAAACGGGTTTGTTCGGTTTGGTCTTTGTATTTTTGCTTGTTTTTAAATGTTATGTTGGTTATAATGGCGATGATGAAGATAATCATTGGATTATTTCGGGCGCTATATTGATAATAATTTTGCTCTATTTATTACGACAAGGAAATTATTTTCTGAACGGATTTCCGTTTTTTGTTTGGCTGTATTATTACAATAAACTGGCTTCTCAAAAAAGAATATCAGAAAAAGCAGATAAAGATAATGAACTTGCCAAGGCGTAATATTGTTTTTCTATATACCGAAATAGCCCCCTATTTTTTGGCATGTTGTCATGCGCTTTTAAACAAATATGATGTTAAGGTACACGTAATTCGTTACGCTGTAAACAGTGAGGCTCCTTTTCAGTTTGACGAAACAAACAATAATATTGTTTTGTATAATAGGAAAAGCTATTCTTCAGAACAACTTTCAGGACTGGTAAAGAGTTTGAATCCCTCCGTTATTATTTGCAGCGGATGGATTGATAACGATTACTTAAAAATCTGCAAATCATTTTACGGAAAAATCCCCACAGTATTAACTATGGATACACATTGGCGCGGAGACTTCAAACAACGCGTCGCCACTGTGCTTAGTCCGTTTTATTTAGCTAAAAGATTTTCGCACGCTTGGGTTCCGGGAACTATTCAAAAAATATACGCGCTTAAATTGGGATTTAAAGAAAATAAAATCAGTCAGGATTTTTATTCCGCGGATACAGATTATTTTTCTTCCTTATATGATGCAATAGTCACAGACAAGAAAAAATCTTTTCCAAAACGGTTTATTTATGTAGGACGCTATTATGACTTTAAAGGAATTTCTAATTTATGGAATGCTTTTATTGATTTACAAAATGAAAATCCTAATGAATGGGAGTTGTGGTGTTTGGGTACCGGAACAGTTACGCCGGTAAACCATCCAAAAATAAAACACTTTGGTTTTGTACAGCCCAATGATTTATTGCAATATGTAAAAAATACAGGTGTCTTTATTATGCCATCTTTGTTTGAGCCTTGGGGCGTTGTGCTGCATGAATTTGCTATAATGGGATTTCCCTTGATTGTTTCCGACAGCGTAGGTGCATCTGAAATTTTCGTAAAAGACAAAGTAAATGGTTTTTTGTTTGAAGCAGAGAAAGCAGGCTCGCTAAAAGAAAAATTAAAAACTATTATGCAATTAACTCCCGAACAGTTAACTTTGATGGGAGATGAAAGTCGTAAACTGGCTTTACAAATCACTCCCGATAAATGGGCAGATACTGTAATGAATTTTGTATGACAAAAATTTTAGTAACCGGTGGTGCCGGAAATATTGGAAGCGTTACGGTAGAGAAACTACTTAAAGACCCCGCTAATTTTGTGGTGGTGGCAGATAATTTGTCAACCGGTTTAATAAGCAAGCTTCCTTTTGAAAGCAATAAACAATTTTTATTTATAAAAAGTGATGTAAATAATTTAAAGGAACTTTCTCAAATAATGCTTACGCACAAATTTGATTATGTTTTTCATTTTGCTGCGGTGGTTGGCGTTCAACGCACACAAGAAAACCCCGTAAGTGTGCTGCACGATATAGAAGGAATAAAAAATATTTTAGAACTTTCTAAAAACACAGCGGTTAAACGTGTTTTTTTCTCTTCTTCTTCCGAAGTTTATGGAGAACCCGTAACACTTCCTCAGCATGAACATACAACACCGCTAAATTCACGAGTACCTTATGCAGTAGTAAAAAATGTAGGCGAATCGTTTTGCAAAAGCTACCATCAGGAATTTGGTTTGAGTTACACTATTTATCGGTACTTTAATACCTATGGCCCCAATCAAAGTACCGATTTTGTTTTACCGCGTTTTTTAGAAGCCGCTTTAAAAAATAAAGATATTACGCTATATGGAGATGGCAGCCAATCTCGCACCTTTACTTATGTAGATGATACGATTGATGCAAGCCTTGCCTGTTTGTTTAAAAACGAAGTGGTAAACGACGTAATTAATATTGGAAACGATATTACTATTACAATGCTTGAATTGGCAAAACTTATTATTTCAATTACAAAATCAAAATCAAAAATAATTTATTTGCCGCCTTTAAAGGAAGGGGACATGACGCGCCGCCAACCGGATAACACAAAAATGCGCCAGTTGCTTAATCGCCCGCTTATTTCTTTAGAAGACGGAATACATAAAATGTTGAGCGATAAAAAATTTCTAAATTCTATCGGACTCTAATGTGCGGGATTAGCGGAATAATTTCTTCACGCTTAGCTGCAGATAAAATTATTCCTGCTTTGCAGCGAATGAATAAAGCGATTGCGCACCGCGGACCCGATGCGGAAGGAATTTGGAATGATGAGTATGCTTATCTCGGCCACCGTCGTTTATCAATTATTGATTTATCGGATGCTGGCAAACAACCTATGCATTCGTACGATAATCGCTATGTAATTACTTACAACGGTGAGTTGTACAATTACAAAGAGCTTCGCTTACAATTGCAGCGCGCAATACAAGGCACGCAGGAAAAACCATATTTTTTTTCTACACAAACAGATACCGAAGTCATTCTTGCGTCTTACATGCGATGGGGAAAAGATTGCCTCCAACATTTTAACGGCATGTTTGCATTTGCCATTTATGACAAACAGGAAAAAACAATTTTCATTGCACGTGATAGAATGGGTATCAAGCCGCTTTATTATTCGTTTGAAAATAGTACACTGATTTTTGCTTCTGAAATTCGCGCTGTTTTACAATCGGGTTTGGTTGAAAAAAATATAAACAGAGATTCATTAGTTGATTATTTACAATACCAAACCGTACACGCACCTGATACAATGATAGAAGGTGTGAACATGTTAATGCCCGGGCATTTTATATGGTTAGAGAAAAATGAATCCGATAGCTATCGGATGCAGATTCAGTCTTATTGGCAAATAGAAAAATCAATTAATTACGAAAGCGCAGAAAAATCGTATAGTGAAATTTGCAGCGATGTGCGTAATTTATTTTTCTCGGCAGTTGAAAGACGATTAGTGGCTGATGTTCCTTTTGGCGCATTTCTTTCGGGCGGAATAGATTCAAGTGCGGTAGTAGGTGCCATGTCGCAGGTCTCCTCCCAGCAGGTAAAAACTTTTTCGGTGGTATTTGATGAGAGCGAATTTTCGGAAGCGCAATACGCACGCATCATCGCAAAAAAATTTAATACAGAACATCACGAAATAAAATTAAGTCCTGTTGATTTTTTGCAACAACTGCCCGAAGCATTAAATGCAATGGATCATCCCAGTGGCGACGGACCCAATACTTATATTGTTTCTAAAGCTACCCGCAATGCAGGAATTACGATGGCGCTTTCCGGCTTAGGGAGTGATGAAATTTTTTGCGGATATGAAATTTTTAAACGTAGTTATAAATTAGAAAAACAGTGGTGGTTAAATATGGCACCTCGTTTATTTAGAGTTCCGGCTGGTTTGGCAATGAAAAATTTTGGCAAAAATGTTTCCTCACAAAAAATGGGCGAAATAATTTCTAAACCACTTATTAATTTTACTTCGGCGTATCCTTTATCGCGACAAGTGCTTTTAGATGATGAAGTAAAAAAATTACTAAACAGAAACGATTTACCAATGAATAAAGTGTATCGTTTTTTAAGGATGTTGGATTACAATCAAAAAAATCATCGTCTCACAAAATATTCAATTGCCGAAATTTGTACTTATATGCAAAATGTTTTGCTGCGCGATACCGATCAAATGAGTATGGCAGTTGCTTTAGAAGTGCGTGTGCCGTTTTTAGATTATAAACTGGTTGAATATGTTTTAGGTATTTCAGATAAACATAAATACCCGCATACGCCTAAAAAGCTTCTTACAGATTCTTTGCAGGATTTAGTACCTCCCGAAATAATACACCGAAAAAAAATGGGTTTTGTTTTACCCTGGCAACACTGGATGAAAAACGAGATGAGAGGATTCTGCGAAGAAAAACTTGGCTCACTGGAAGAACTTGGTTTAAATACTGCTCAGGTTAAAAATTTATGGCAGCGCTTTTTAAAGAATGACCCTCGGGTTAATTGGAGCAGGGTGTGGCCTTTAGTAACATTAAGTAACTGGAAAAACAAGCTATAAACCGCTCATCACATTTTTAAACGGCTTAACCAAGCAAAAATCCCATCTGTTAAAACTCAAGTATAAAAACTTGATCTAAAAATAAAAACTCTTGCTTTTAGTTTTTTTATTTATTATATTTGATATGCTAAAAATAAAAAGCATGAATTTCAGACTACCAATAAGTAAGAAATTTTTTGTTTTGAATTGTAAGCATTAAAAGTTAACTTTGATACAGCACGCATATTTAAATATGAATCTTAAATTAGTTTACATGAAAAAAATTTGTTTGGTTTTAATTAGCCTTGTTTTTTTAAGCGCCTTAGCTAAAGCGCAGATGAAGCCGCAATATATTAACACGCCAATTATTACCGAAGAATTTATTTCTAAGCGTATAGAAGAAGCAAAAAAAGGCGGTTCTGACGAAAAAGAAATTCAGAAGCATAAAGCGCATTTGTATAAAATGATGCAAGAGCAACAGGCGGAGATGAAGGCAGGTACTTTTGTAGAAAAAAGGTTAGCGCCACCACAAATTTTAACGGGTGGCTGTGTTAACCCGGGTTTTGAAGACGGTACTATAAACGGATGGACGCTTCAGTCTGGAAGCGCCGCTTTGGGTACCTTGCCTTGCCCTACTTGTATTACAGGTGGAGCTGGTTCTGGTATTTATGGGGTTGTAGGTCCAGGTGTAACTTTAAATACTAATACTACTGGTTGTTCTTGCTCGCCTACGGAATGTGCTAAGAACCCTTGTACAGGTGGTATTGATGATTTTGGAGGTTTCCCGGTATCTGCTCCTGCTCCTTTAGGAGGGAATTCTTTGCTTATGAATAATTCAAGCTGTAATTATCTGATGGAAAAGGCCTCTCAAACCTTTGTAGTTGGTACTTCTAATAATGGTTTTACATTTGGATATGCTGCTGTATTGCAAAGTGCAGGCCACGCACCTGCCCAGCAACCTTATTTCCATGCGGATGTAACAGATCTTAATACCGGCGCTGTAATTCCTTGTACACAATATGACGCTTCTCCTCCAACCTCAGGAGCTTTAAATGGCTGGTCAACATCTACCATAGATAATACAGTATTATATAAGCCTTGGACTGTTGTTACATTAGATTTATCATCAGTTATGGCTCATACGGTTACGGTTTCTTTTACCGTTAGTGATTGTGGTGCAGGCGGTCACTTTGGTTATTGTTATATAGATGCACTATGTGTGCCTATACAAATTACCGCAGTAAAACAATTATGTGCGGGTGGTGGTTCTGCCATTTTATCAGGTCCACCGGGTATGGCTTCTTATAGTTGGACAGGACCGGTCACGGGAAGTGCGCAAACTTTAACAACAAATACTGCGGGTGCTTATACTTTAACAACAACTAATTTTACGGGTTGTCCGGCACCTATATTAACGTACACTCTTTTATTAAATCCACTTCCAACAATAGGTTTTACTACGAGTGGTGCTGCCTGTTCTACTAACGAATTGTATACGGATGTCTCTGCCATAAGTTCAGGCAGTATAACTTCATGGGACTGGAACTTTGGAAACGGAACCACGGCTGTATCCAATACACCGGGTAACACACAAAATGTTGGTTATACACCGGGAACATATACGGTAACATTAATAGATTCTACAGCAGCGGGCTGTACGGCAACTTTTACCAATGTCATCACAATTTCGCCGGGCGTATCAGATGCTTTTACTGCTTCTACGGTTTGCGTAGGCGCAGCTACAACGTTTAACAATACTTCATCGGGTGGTACGAGTTATATATGGGATTTTGGGGATGGTACAGGAACGGTAACAACAGCTACAACCACACCTAATCAATCGCATACTTACGCAACCAGCGGTGGCTTTGTTGCAACATTATCTGTTACTACAACGGGTACTTGCGTGGCTACAGCAACCGTAAATGTTACTGTAAACGCACCACCTACAGTTACTGCAACAGGTAACTCAATATGTAATGGTGCGGGCCCGGTAAATATTACTGCGGGCGGTGCCGCTACTTATACGTGGGATGTCAACGCAGGAGGTGTTACAACAGCTGTGGCCTCAGTTAACCCCGCTGTTACTACAATTTATTCTGTTACCGGTACAGATGCAAATGGTTGTATTAATACGGCAACAACTACGGTAACTATAAGTCCAAATCCTACGGTAACTGTAAATAGCGGAGCTGTATGTCCGGGCAGTACGATTACGCTCACTACTAATAATACGGCAACTACTTATTCTTGGAGTCCGGCAACGGGTCTTAGTGCAACTACCGGAAGCGTTGTTAATGCCAGTCCGGCTGTAACTACAGTTTATACTGTTACAGGTACATTGAGCGGCTGTACGGGTACAGCAACATCTACAGTAACAATTAGTCCAAGTATTACTCCAACTTATTCTGCAACTACAGTTTGTGTAGGTCAGCCAACGGTATTTACTAATACTACATTAGGCGTAGCAACTTACTCCTGGACTTTTGGAGATGGAAATGGAGATAACTTAAGTTTAACTCCAAGCCATACATACAGTGCTGCCGGTTCTTATGTTTCAACCTTCTCTGTTACAACAGCTGCCGGTTGTTCGGGTACAGCTTCAAATACTATTATAGTAAATGGAAATCCGGTACCTGCGTTTACTTCTTCAACACCTTGTGAGGGAACCGCTGTTACATTTAATAATACTACGCCGGCAGTGCCAGTTATTACAACTTGGGGTTGGACTTTTGGTGATGGAAACATTTCTGGGGCGCAAGGGCCAACTAATAATTACGCTGCAGCGGGAATATATTCAGCGGTGCTTACAGCCACAGCAGCCGGTGGTTGTGTTGGAACTTTTACAGCGCCTGTTATGGTTCATCCAAATCCGGTGGCAAGTTTTAGCAATACAACAGTTTGTGTAAACACACCTCCTACGGTATTTACAGATTTATCTACAGTTTCTAATCCTGCAGGTATTAATGATAACATAGCAGCATGGGCATGGATATTTGGAGATGGTAATACATCCACGCTACAAAATCCTACAAATGCCTACGCTTCTTGCGGTACTTTTAATGCTACACTTGTAGTTGTTACAAGTAACACTTGTACAAGTACATTCCCGCTTGTGGTTACCGTTAATTGTGTGCCTGTGTTAACGCCTCCGGCAAGCCCAACAGTTTGTCCTAATTCGCCTGTTACGCCCGGTGCGTTTGCAGTAGATATTCCGGGTTCAACAGTTGGATGGAATGCCGGAACTACTGTTACAGGAGTTTCTGCAAATGGCATAGGTACAGTGCCGCCATACACAAGTATGACGCCTAACTTAACAGGTGGTAACATATCAGACGTAATTACTGCAGTGCCAACAAGTACAGCTAATTGTATTGGGTTGCCGCAAACATTTACCATTACTGTTTTCCCAACGCCTATAATGAACACTATGCCTGATATTATAGTCTGCGATCAGCAACAAGTAAATGTATCGCCGTTTGGTTCTTTCCCTGCCGGATCAACCTTTGTTTGGAATAATTCAAATATAGCAATAGGCTTAGGTGCTACGGGTCCCGGAAATATAGTGCCATTTACCGGAGTTACGCTTGGTTCTCCAACTGCTATTGTTGCTACTGTTTCTGTAACACCAACGCTTAACGGCTGTGTAGGCCCTGATTCAACATTTATTATTACAATATCGCCTCAGCCAACGGTTACACTTACATCACCACCATTTACTTGTCCCGGTAACACGGTTCCTGCGCCGACATATGTGCTTAATCCTAATGACCCTAATACAACTTTTGTTTGGACAAACGCTAATATTAATACAGGTATGGCCGCCGCTGGTAGCCCTACTGTTCCGGGTTCATTTACAGCAGCTTCAAACGCAACATTAGCAAACATAACAGGAGTTGTAACCGTAACACCTGCTATAGGTACTTGTGTAGGTCCGCCTGCAACGTATACAGTAACAATTTACCCTACTCCAGTAATTAACCCGATTGTTGATTTTGAAAAATGTCCTAATGTTGCTACACCAACAGTTGGAATCAGCATGATTCCTTTATCAGGCGGTGTACAATCTTATAACTGGAGCGCGCCTACCGGAGCTGCTATAGGTCTTACCCCAACAACCGGAAACACGAATGTTGTTCCTTCCTTTATTACAATAAATGCAGGCACAACAGCAGTTACCACGCAGGTTATTATCAGTGGTGGTTTAGATGGCTGCCCTGCGCTTCCTATAAGTTTTAATATTACAGTTAACCCAAATCCTATTGCAGCATTTACTAACTCTTCAAAAGTGTGCTTAGGCTCACCAATGAGTTTCGCTGATGCATCTTCGGGAAGCATAGCACAGTGGGGCTGGGATTTTAATAACGACAATATATTTACCGATGCGGCGATACCAAATCCACAATACATATTCCCATCTCCTGCAGGCAGTCATACAGTAGGTTTAGAGGTAACAACAAATAAAGGTTGTACTGCCACTGTTACGCAACCTGTTTATGTTAACTATATTCCTGTCCCTCAATTTGCAGGCGATATATTAGTGGGTTGTCCTCAACATCCGGTAAATTATACCCAAAGTTCAACTGTAATAGGTCCTGCTCAAGTAAATTCATGGGCATGGAATTTTGGTAACGGTACCACGTTTACAACACAAACTGCAGGTACAAATCCACCTACGGTTGTTTATGATAACACTTCGGCTGTGCAAAGTGCATTCTATTCTGTTAGCTTAACTGTAACATCAGATAGTGGTTGTACTGCTTCACTTACTAAAACCAGTTACATAACGGTTTATGCGCATCCGCTGGCCGGATTTGGCTGGGGGCCGCAAGACCCTAGTCCGGATATAGATAACCCTGTGGTTTATTTTATAGATCAATCATTGGGTGCTTCCGGACCAAGTGCCTCTTATGGCCCTAATGGTATGATGTGGTATTTGGGCGATGTGTTTTTAATGAATCCAGCCACCAACTACATAACTACCGTTCAGAATCCTGTGCATACCTATGAGCATTACGACCCATACATTTACTATGTAACACAGTGGGTAGAGAATATACACGGTTGTAAAGATTCTATTACCAAACCGGTTGATATAAGGCCCAACTTTACGTTTTATATTCCTAATGCCTTTTCGCCCAATGGAGATGGAACAAATGATGGGTTTAAAGGTACAGGTGTTGGTATAGATAATACAACGTATAACCTGTGGGTGTTTGACCGTTGGGGTATGATGATATTTTACTCAAATGATTTAGAGAGAACGTGGGATGGACGTATACAAGGCAAGAACGGAGATATAGTGCAGGAAGATGTATATGTATGGAAAGTAAAGTTCCAGGATTTTATGGGTAGAAAACATGAATACAAGGGAACTGTTTCAGTAGTAAAATAAAATTAAAAAATATAAAATAAAAAAAGTTCCGTCGTTTGGCGGGACTTTTTTTATATAAGAAATTCAGTTGTTATACCAATTATACATATAAAAATTAGGCCATTATCCCTCTCTTGTTGAGAGGGTAGGGTGAGGTCAAAAAAATACTAATTTATATGTATAATTGGTATTACAAAAGGGTAGCTGCAAAAATTAAATCGGGCGGATAAGTAATTTTTATGTTTTCAATGTTTCCCTGAGTGAGATAAATTTTATGTCCCGCGGCTTCTACCACAGTAGCATCATCTGTAAACGCAGGAATATAATTTTGTTTGTAAGCTTTCAGTAAAATTTCTTTTTCAAAACATTGTGGTGTTTGCACTATCCTGTAATTCTTTCTGTCAACGGCTTTGCTGTTTGGTGTGCTTATTTCACGAAGCGATTCGCTTACTTCTATTACCGGAATTGCTGCCCCTGATTTTTCCGCTTCCGAAAAAGTGTTTTTAATAGTTTGTAAACTTACTAAAGGCCGAGCCGAATCATGCACGGCAATAATTTTTGTTTTTTCATTTATCTTTTCCAAACCGTTTTTTACAGAGTGAAAACGGGTTTCCCCTCCGTTGGCTAAAGTTATTTCGGGTAACTTAAATTCTTTTTGAATGGCAGAAAACAGTTGGCGGTATTCCTGATTTAATACAACAACAATTTGTATATTCTTGTTAAACGCTAAAAATTTTTCTATACTGTAAACAATAACAGGCTTGTTGTTTACTGCTTCAAACTGTTTAGGGGTTTCGCGCTGCATGCGACTCCCTGTTCCTCCCGCTACTATAATGACTGAATACATTTTATATAATTGTCGATTTTAGTATTTTGTTGTTTAATTTATAAATCGTCAATAAACAAATTGTAAATTTATTTTAAACTTTTATTCCAACCACCAGCACATCATCCACCTGTTCAAAATCTGCTTTCCATACGGCAAAACATTTTTGTAAAGCCCGTTTTTGCTCGGCCATTGGTAAATGACAATTTCTTAAAATTGTTTCCTTCAGTAATTTGTATTTCATTTTCTTTCCCTTGGGACCGCCAAACTGATCAACAAAACCATCACTAAACATATAAATACAATCGCCTTTTTTAAGTATATAATTTTTTAATGTAAACGCAGTTTCTTCCTTAGGGGATTTTCCTACAGGCATTTTATCGGGACTAATTTCTGTAAACTTAAAACCGGGCGCTAATTTCAATACACCATTTTCATCTGTTTGCATGGGACTAAGCGGAGGACGCACTATCCATACAGAATTATTGGCCGAAGCAATTTGTAATTCTAAATTTTTTGTATCAATAGCACAAAGTGCGCAATCCATTCCATCTTTGGTTTCCTCGTTACCTTGTTTGTTTAATGAATGTATGATTTCTGATCGTAACTCGTTCAAGACTAAATCGGGAGAAATAATTTTTTTCTCGATAACAATTTCGTTTAAAAAATTTATTCCGAGTAAACTCATAAATGCTCCCGGAACTCCGTGCCCTGTGCAATCGGCACACATAAAGTACATTTTATCGTTTAGTGCGTAGGCCCAATAAAAATCTCCGCTGACAATATCTTTCGGAATATTTAAAATAAAAAAATCGGGAAGATGTTTTCGTATATATTCTTCGGAAGTGAGTAAGGCAGTTTGTATGCGGCGCGCGTACTGAATACTGTCGGTAATAGCTGTGTTTTTTTCCAGCAATTGATTTTTCTGACGATGAATTTCATTGTTGAGCGAATGTAATTTTTTATTTGCCTTACGTTTGTTGGCAAAGGCATAAATAGCTAAACAAAGTGCCAGCAATAAAATAATTCCGCCAAAAATAAAAGCATTAATTAGGTTTTTATCATGTTTAATTTTTTCGTCGGTAAGTATTTTATCTTTATTAAGCAATTCAATTTCTTTTTCTTTTTTGTCCATTTCAAATTTACCTTCCATAAATCTTACTGAGCGTTCGTTTTCCTGATTGATCAGCGTATCCTTTATATTCGCAAAAAGTTTATAGTTCTCAAGTGCTTTTACTGAGTTGCCTTGTAACTCGTAAATGTTGGAAAGATTTTGGTAGCAATTTTTTTCAAACTCTTTTACACCTATTTTTTTACTGTATGAAAGAGCGCGATTAGCTGCCGCCATAGCTGCCGGAAAATTCTTTAGCTTGGCTTCTATAGTACCTAATATCAAATAATGCTCTGCGAGGAAATATAATTGTGTTGTATCTTCTACAATGGCAATAGCTTTTGTAATATAATTTTTGGCTATTTTCAAATCACCTTTATCAGCATAAACGGCCGCAAGATTATTGTAAATGGAAGATTTTTGAAGAGAATCCATGCCAATGGTTTGCACCTCTGCGGTATTGAGGAAATAAAGTGCAGAGTCAAGCATATTTATCTGATGATAAGTGCTTCCAATATTTAACAACGCCGAAATAAGACCTCTTCCGGGACTGTTTTTAAAATAAAAATAATCTATAAAATAAGAGGGTAAAGCTTTTCTGAATTCGCCACGACGAGTGTAAATTATTCCTAAATTACCATAGGCTATGGCAGCCCCTTTTTTATCATTAATAGAATTGTAATAGTTGGTTGTTTTTATAAGATAATCCATGGCAACCGGATAATTGCCCAAATCCATATAAATGGTGCCGGCTACATTGGTAGCGTGACCTAACTCTGAGATGAAATTATTTTTTTTTGAAAGAGCGATGGCTTCTTCCGCGTATTTCAACCCTTCGTTTAAATCATAATAACTTACATCCCAACCCAGTTGCGCCAGGTACCAACATTTTTTTTTCTCGGGAAGGTTTGGGTTTTTCAGCAATATTCTCAAACTATCAATTCTTTTTTTGTCCTGCGAAAAAACAGCTGAACAACTCAGCATAAGAATAGAAAGAAAAAATATTTTATAGCGGAATCTCATTTCAATCAGTAATCAAAGATAGGATATAATTAGAATGCAAAACCCTAAGCAAAATGCTTTTTTACAACGTAAGCCGATACAAAAATACTGGCTTCGTATAGTACATAAAGCGGAGCAAAAACAGCTAATTGCGTTGGGATATCGGAAGTTGGTGTAATAAAAGCTGATAATACCAAAATCACTACAATAGCGTGGCGACGGTATTTACGCATAAAAGCGGGCGTCATTAAACTGAGACGACTTAAAAAATAAACTACAACCGGCATTTCAAACACTAAACCAAAGGCTAGAGTAAGCGTAGTTAAGTTAGAAACATAAGAATCGAATGAGATAAGATTTTGTACATCATTACTTACTACATAAGGCGCTAAAAAATTCCATGTGAGAGGAAAGATTAAAAAATAACTGAAACTAACACCAATTAAAAATAAAAAAGTTGAAACCAAAACAAAACCTTTAGCGGGTTTGGCCTCATTGTTTTTTAAAGCGGGACGAATAAAACGCCAAACTTCCCAAAGTACGTAAGGCATACCAATAATTAATCCGCCAATAAACGAAACCCAAAGGTGCATAGTGAATTGCCCGGCTAACTCGGTATTAATTAATCCTTGTTGGGCAACCTGAATGCAGGCAGAGTCGTTACCCAAAATCATTCGTCCTAATTTGCAAATTACTTTGTAGGTAATAAAATCGGGATGGCGCGGGCCAAATATTATTTTTCCGAAGACAATATCATTAAAAAAGAAAAGCAGACAACCTAAAAGCACAATGACGAGAGCGCTTCGGGCAATATGCCATCGTAACGCTTCTATATGCGCGAAAAAAGGCATTTCTGCTTTTGGTTCGGGGTTATTTTTGTCTAATAGTGCCATTAAGGTTGCGAAAATACGAATAGATAAGCATATTTAGTATTTTTAAGGCCGGTAATGACCAAAGAACCAAAAATATATACACCTCAACAAGCCTTTGCTAAGGCGCAAGACTGGTGCGCATACCAAGAGCGTTGCCAACAGGAAGTACGTGATAAGCTATACAGTTATGGTTTGCATCAAGCAGATGTTGAGAACCTGATTTCTAAATTAATTTCTGATAATTATGTAAACGAAGAACGTTTTGCAAAGGCTTATGTGGGAGGAAAATTCAGAATTAAAAAATGGGGGAGACATAAAATAAAAGCAGGTTTAAGAGCCAGAAAAATTTCTGAATACTGTATGAAAAAAGCTTTCGAAGAGATTGATGCTGCTGAATATATAAAAACACTAAAAAAATTACTTGAAAATAAATCTAAATTACTGAAAGAAAAAAACGCCATACGCAAAAAATATAAATTGCTTACCTATGCAGCGTCTAAAGGTTACGAGCAAGGATTAATAATGGAAATACTGAATGAGGATTTTTAAAATTTTATCGGTTGCTGCTCTGTTTTTGTTTTTGATTATTCATACATCATTTACTTTGTTGTATGTGTTGCCCGAAAATCTTGTGCCTTTTTCGCTAAAAGAAAAATCAAAAAAGTACATAGCTCCTTTGTTCGATCAGGGCTGGGGTTTGTTTGCGCCTGTACCGGAAGTAAATAAAAAAGTGTATGTAAGCTATTTTAAAAATAATAAATGGAGTGGGTGGGAAGCACCTTTTAATAAGTATTTATATGCCCATCAATCAAATCGTGTTAGTGCAAATGCAAAAATTGTTTTATCTACGAGTAGCATCTTACATTATTTATACAATGAAAACGCAGAACAATTAGAAGAGAAAAAAAATATTTCCGGAAATATTTCTTCGGGTTATTTTAAAGTTTTAAAACACGAAGTAGTACAAGAACTTACAAATAAGAGCGGCTCGCCAAAAAAAATAAAATTACTGGTGGTTTATTCAAAAGCAAATTGTAATTCAAATCAAATGTATTCTATCTATTATCCCGAATTTGAAATTGCTAAATAAAATAGAGGGGTTCATGCGGACTGCGGCCAAGCCAAGGTCGGCAACTCTTATGCGCAAACTTCTGTTTGGCTACGTTATTTTTAATTTTTTACAGTTGATTCCTGTTATTGAAATATTATATAGTTCGCAAACCTCACTTATCGTTACACAATCTTTGAATGGATTTACGCTTACAACTTTAGTCAATTTACTTTCAATAGACGCCATCAAAAATTATTACATGTTATTTTTCGTGGTGCAACTTTTTTTTGCTTTTATCGGATTGTTTGGTTTTTATCCGAGAATAAGTGCCTTTGTAGTTTTCTTTACTACAATAAATTTACAGAACCGCATTTACTCAACCATTTCGGGCGGAGATATTTTACTGTGTTTAATGTTATTTTACCTGAGTTTTATTTCGAATGGAAAAAAACTAAAAAGCGAAAATCTCAATCAAATTCAAAATGCCTGCGATCGTATTTTTATTTGCTTGTGTAAAATGCAATTACTTATTGTTTATTCCGTATCGGCAATTTATAAACTGCAATCCCCCCAATGGCTTGATGGCTCTGCTTTACAGCACATATTGCTTATTGATGAATATTCTTTTCCGACATTGCAACACCTTGTTTGTAATATGCCGCTTGTGTTTAAACTTCTAACATGGCTTACACTTTTATATCAAATAGTGTTTCCGTTTTTAATTTTTGTTAAACGGGTAAAAAATTATCTTTTACTAAGCGGCATCCTCTTTCATCTGTTTATTGCTTTTGCAATGGGATTGTTTAATTTCAGTATGGTTATGATTTGTTGCTACGCTGTTTTTTATGATTTTAAGAAAAATGTCACTTCGAGTAGTTCCGCTTTTTCTGCGGGACGCATCGAGAAGTGATTAGGTTTGTTCTTTTCATAAGTGGAGTTCTCGATACGGAGTTCAGACTAACATATTCTTCAGTCGAAAATTATTTGGAACTCCTACTCGAACTGACAGAGGATATCACTTTCTTAATTGCTTTAAACTTGTATCTTTGCATCCCAAATAATAATTATGGCAACAAACATAACTTTTACAATGATTAAGCCCGATGCGGTTGAGGCTAACAACATCGGCCCTATTTTAGCAATGATAAATAAAGCCGGCTTTAAAATTAAAGCTTTGAAATACCTTAGCCTTACAAAGCAACAAGCGGGTAACTTTTATGGTGTACATAAAGAACGTCCGTTTTACGGAGAGTTGGTTGATTACATGAGTTCAGGCTCTCTTGTAGCCGCTATACTTGAAAAAAATAATGCAGTTGCAGACTTCCGTAAACTAATTGGTGCAACAGATCCAACTAAGGCAGAAGATGGCACTATTCGTAAACTGTTTGCTAAAAGTATTGCGGCTAATGCGGTACATGGCAGTGATAGCGACGAAAATGCAGCTATAGAAGGAAGCTTTTTCTTTTCTGAATTAGAAAGATTTTAATTTAAGTTTATATAAACTAAAAGCCCCTTGAAATTTGTATTTCAAGGGGCTTTTTTATTTTTTAAAAGTAATTTTTATTCAACCGCAACTTTAACAGTGTGCTTAATTCCTTCTACAATAAGTGAGCAAAAGTAAATACCCTTACCAATTTTTTGTTCGGGAATAATATTTACTGAGCTTGAAGATTCTTGTGCATAAAAAGAAGTTGAATAAACTAATTTTCCGTGTTCATCGTGCATTAATATTTGCACTTCGTGATTGTTTTCAATGCCGGTAAAATCAGCAATAAACTGCCCGGAGTTTGGGTTAGGGTAAACAGTAAAGGTGATAGCTTTAGTAGTTGTAAAACCAACATTCACTACATTAAAATACTCGAACTTACCGTTGTTATCAGTTTGCTTTAAGCGATAATAAGAAGTTCCGCTTAAAGGTTTCGAATCTGTTATTTGATAATCTAATTTTAAAATACTGTTTCCTTTAGGTGCTTTTGAATTTACGGTAGTCACTTCAGTAAATTTTTGTCCGTCGCCGCTTCTTTCAACAGTAAAAAAATTATTATTTACTTCAGTTGCGGTGGTCCATTTTACATCCACTTTGGTGCTATTTGGAGTAGCCGAAAAATCGAGTAATTTAATAGGTAAAGAATTCCATCCGGTGGCTAAACTTCCCAATGTAAATGTTGAAAAAGAAGTGAATGTATTTGGAGCAGAAGTTGAAGTAGCGCTTCCGGCTTGTGGAGCTCCGGAGTTGACCCAGGCACCTCCGGCTGCATTTAATGTAGTTGCTCCAATATCAAACCAACTTGTTGGTGCAATGTTGGTATTTTTTACAATGGTAAGGTTTGTTGCCTGATACACAAAATCATTCGTACCGAAATTAATTTTAATAATTTGATTGCCTACTAAACCGTTTGAAGGCTGACTTGCACCTACATTAGAAGTTCTGTCAATAGTCCAGTAATGCACACCAGAGACAGTATCCGTAGTTGGAGCCATTGTAAAAGCATTTCCGGGATCAGGATTAGCATTAAAAGATTGTGCAGTATAATTATATTGAGTTACATCTACATGGTTTACCGTAAGAGCAAGAGGCCTGCAATCCGGACTTTTACCAATAGGGAAATTTAAAGTGGTGGCACCAGCCGTAGTTTTTTGATACATCATGGGTCCGTTAACATAGCTAGCCGGAGTTGGAGAGGCTGCTAAAGCCGGAGCTGTAGAACCATTTCGCATGGTTAAAATATTAATTGCATCGGTATTAAGCAACCCCCTTGTTAGGGTTAAAGCACCACTTATATTAACAGGGCTCTGCAGAGTAACGGAAGGAGTCCCGGCTGTGGTATTATTAATGGTAAAGCCACCTATAGAATAGGTACCCGCTCCTGAAATATTTTGATTGGTTGTAGTTGTACCATTCATAACTAATGTTCCTCCACCGGTAATAGTACCACAATTACTAACAAAGGTAGATACAGATAAGGTGTTGCCGGCACCTATGGTTAAGGTAGCGCCAGTCTTTACTGTAACAGAATTTACCTGTACATTAGAGTTAACAGTTAAATTTCCGGTTGAAACAGCAATATCAGATGCCGCCACGGGTATCCCGGCACTCCAGTTCCCAGCAACGCTCCAATTATTTGTGCCAGTCCATATATCAAACCCAACTTCAGCGCCTAAGGTAAGATAAGCGGCAGGGGTACTTTGATTATTATACTCCGTTTGCAGCCACCCTATAGGGCGAATAATTTTAGATATACGTATCTCATCTAACGTTCCGCTCCAATTGTTGCTTGCCGAGTTATAAGCTTCACATCCTATTGCAAGAGTTGCAGTAGAAAGCCCCATTACTCCAACCACATTCTGACCAAAGTCCGCAGATCCGGCAGTAAAACCGGCAGTACCTCCTACAAATGTCCTTATAGTACCTGCAGCTTGGTTATACTGCCCCACAACATAATGCCAAGCACCGGTAGTTAAATTAGTTGCAGGTCCTCCAACAAGATTCGCTTGACCTACCCTGTCTAAGAATGGAGCATCAGCAGCTGTCCTGATTTCAAACTCAACATTATTACCTGTAAAAACGCCAAATTTCCAACCACCACCACCAGGCACATTATCTTCGGTACCTACAATTTTTTGATCCAGGCCGGCAGTAGCAAAGTTAACCCAAGCCGAAACAGTAATATTTTGTGTAATAACATTATATACCGAACTGGCGTTTCCCTGTGCCTGGATAAAACTATAACTTTTTATGCCATTAGCAATTTGGCCTGCATTTGTGGCGCATCCGTTTGTACTTCCGGTTAAGGCGTCAACAGTGCCATCGGCAGTAGTGCTGGCAGTAATACTGTTAAGATGGTAAACACCCACATAATTGGTATCCCAGGTAATGGGAGATGATTGGTCGGTAACAACAGCTGCGTTTCCATAATACATATTTATGATTGTATTGGCGCTGAAAGAAAGCGTAGGAATATTTACCCATCCTATGTAATGACCCGTAACTGCATTGTAAGATTCGGTCTGAAAATTTAATGGTGTTCCATTCACATCTGTAAAAATTATATCATATCCATTAGCGCTGCTAACATGCCCACCGTTTCCTGTGCTTCTAAGAAAAGCGTTAGTCACATCAATAAGCGCCGGAAAATCGGTTAAATTTGCACCGCCACCTACCATGGTTTTGTTTATTGTTATAGGCCGCGAATATTGATCGGCACATAACTGAGGGGCAGAAACAGTAAGGGTTGCAAGGCCATCTGTAGTAATGCTTGCACAGACCCCTGTAACAATACACCTGTATTGGTAACCACTAACTGATGGAGTTACGCCTGCCAAAAAAAGTGTAGAAGCAGTAAAATCACTATAGGTAGTACCCACATCCAAGCCTGCCGAAGAAATATTTGCCCAAGTTCCGCCACCGTTAGTACTGCGCTGCCATTGATACGTAAGGCCTACCGGACCTGAAATATTAGCGTGAAAATAGGTGTTTGAACCCGAATAATATATTATTTCACTTATAGGTTGTGCAAGAATTATAGGACCAACGCAATAGGTTATTACTATTTGACCAGCGCCACCATTACCACCGCCCCGGCTAGAACCATTTCTATTGCCACCCGCACCACCACCACCAGGGACATTACCAACTGCGCCATTAGAATTACTAGCACCATTGCCTCCACCTCCACCTCCAGCTACAGCGGCTGCTCCGGTTATTGTTGTTATTGCCGTATTTCCGTTTGAACCTTGCCCGGCACTACCACCACCACCACCGCCTCCGATGTTACCCTGCCCAATAGATCCGGCTCCGCCAGAAAATGTTCCGCCGGCACCTCCGGCACCACCTGCCCCACTTGCGTTAACTGCCTCATCCGTACCATGAATACCGCCATTAGCAGCAACCGGAACTCCTGAGCTAAAAGTAGTAGTACCTCCTGACGTTGCGGCACCACCACCTGAAGTGCCGCCATTACCACCGGGATCAACTGTAAATGGAACTGTAGAACCCCCAACTACCGCAACAGCCGTATTAATTGTATAAGCGCCACCACCACCACCACCACCGGAAGCGCCAGTATTGCTTCTTCCAAAACCGCCGCCGCCGCCGCCGCCCCAACACTCAACCGTTAATGTAGTAACACCCGCAGGTACTGAAAAAGGGCTGGCACTTGCAGTGGTTAATGTTACAGTAGTAATTTGTGCGATGTTATAATAAGGAAATATTAAAAATAATAAGATGAAAAAAAATAAATACGCAAAGTTGTTATAACATTTGTCCTTCATGGATAGAAATTTAATATCATAAAAGTATAAAAAATAATTAATTAAATACTACGTGTTTTCACTGATTTTTAAAGTTTTTAGACTAATAACCTGTTTTCATAAATAAACAGCTCTAACCCCTTATGAAAAAGTCATAATTTCATTGAAAAACACAAATTGCTGGTTTTCAAAATCTTATTTGCAGTTCATTGCGGCAGTATTTATTGAAGGTATTTCGTAAATTCGCTTACTTTAGTCAATCATTATGGATAAATTTTCATACCTCGGCACCTCAGATGTTAATGCTATAGAAGCACTTTTTCAGCAATATGTGCAAGACCCAAATTCTGTTGATGCCTCATGGAGAGATTTTTTTAAAGGATTTGAGTTCGCTCAAACTTCTTATTCTGAAAAAGGCGGAGCAATCCCGGAAAACGTAAGCAAAGAATTTAAAGTAATAAATCTTATAAATGGCTATCGCCAACGCGGACATCTTTTCACGCACACAAATCCGGTAAGAGAACGCAGGCATTACACACCAACTTTAGAAGTAGAAAATTTTGGTTTAGTAAAAGCCGATTTAGAAACTGTTTTTCAGGCCGGAAGCGAAATTGGAATTGGTGCCGCTAAATTAAAAGACATTATTGCTCATCTCGAACAAACTTATTGCGGTAGCATTGGCGTAGAATTTTTATTTATGCGCGAACCCCAAATGCTAAAATGGCTGACAGAACGTATGGAGAAAAGTAAAAATACTCCCTCGTTCAATAAAGCAGAAAAGAAAAGTATTTTAAGCAAACTTACTCAAGCCGTTGTTTTCGAAAATTATCTCGCAACGAAATTTGTTGGGCAAAAACGTTTTTCTTTAGAAGGAGGAGAAGCTTTAATTCCTGCCATGCACACATTAATGGAGCACGGCGCCGAATTAGGAATACAAGATTATATTATTGGTATGCCACACCGCGGCAGATTAAGTGTGCTTACCAATATCATGCACAAAACTTACAAAGATGTTTTTACAGAATTTGAAGGCAGACCCAGCGAAGATTCACTTTTCGACGGAGATGTAAAATACCACATGGGCTATTCATCCGATCAGATAATGGATGGCGGAAAAAAAGTACACATAAGTTTAACACCTAACCCTTCGCACCTTGAAACAGTAAATCCTGTTGTGGAAGGAATAGCGCGCGCAAAAATTGATAATTTATACAAGGGAGATAATAGTAAGGTTTGTCCGGTTTTATTACACGGCGATGCTGCTTTAGCAGGACAAGGCATCGTGTACGAAGTAATACAAATGAGTTTGCTGGAAGGTTATAAAACCGGAGGCACGGTTCATTTTGTTGTAAATAATCAAGTTGGTTTTACTACTAATTTTATTGACGGACGCTCTTCTACTTATTGTACCGATGTTGCAAAAGTTGTTCTCTCTCCCGTGTTTCACGTAAACGGAGATGATATAGAAGCAGTTTGTTTTGTCTCTCAATTGGCAATGGATTTCCGCCAGACTTTCCACCGCGATGTTTTTGTAGATATTTTATGCTATCGAAAATACGGACATAACGAAGGTGATGAACCACGTTTTACTCAGCCATTACTTTACAAAGCAATTGAAGCGCATCCAAATCCCAAAGATATTTACGTTAAAAAATTAGCAGACGAAGGAAGTGAGTTAGCGGATGAAGCAAAAGAAATCGAGAAAAATTTTAAAGCAGAGCTCGATTCAAATTTAGACGAAGCAAAGAAAACTGAAAAAGCTAAAGTAACTTCTTTCTTAGAAGGAAACTGGCAAGGCGTTCGAATGTCAACAGCAAAAGATTTTGATCAATCGCCTGAAACTGCAGTCAGCGAAAAATTATTTTTAGATCTGGCTAAACAAACCACCGAATTACCCAAGGATAAAAAATTCTTCAATAAAATTCAAAAAGTATTTGACGATAGAAAAGCCATGATTACCAATGATACGTATGATTGGGCTATGGGCGAACTATTAGCTTACGCTTCTTTGATGAGCGAGGGACATAATGTGCGGTTTAGCGGACAGGATGTAAAGCGCGGAACATTTTCTCATCGTCACGCAGTTGTAACGGTGGAAGATAGCGAAGAGGCATACATTCCATTAAATAATTTAGGAACAAAAGGAGAATTGAGAATTTTTAATTCTCTATTAAGCGAATACGGCGTACTTGGTTTCGAATACGGTTATGCATTTGCATCTCCAAATATGCTAACCATTTGGGAAGCGCAGTTTGGCGATTTCTTTAACGGCGCACAAATTATCATTGACCAATATCTTGTAGCGGCAGAATATAAATGGAAGCGCATGAATGGTTTGGTGCTTTTGTTGCCGCATGGTTATGAAGGACAAGGCCCTGAGCACTCATCAGCGCGCATGGAACGGTTTTTACAAATGTGTGCCGAAAATAATTTGCAAATAATTAATGCAACCACTCCTGCACAACAGTTTCATGCCATTCGTCGTCAGTTAAAGCGCGACTTCAGAAAACCGTTAATTTGTTTCACGCCTAAAAAATTATTGCGTTACCCGAGCTGTGTAAGTAAATTGAAAGATTTTACAAGCGCGCGTTTTCAGGAAGTAATTGATGATATAGCGGCAGACGTAAAAAATGTAAAACGTGTTGCATTTTGTACCGGAAAAATATATTACGATTTAATTGAACGCCGCGAAAAAGAAGGAGTAAACGACATTGCTTTTGTCCGTATAGAGCAATTATATCCTTTCCCTCACAAACAAATTGCGGCAATTCTAAAAAAATACAGTAACGCAAAAGATTATTTGTGGATACAGGAAGAATCTGAAAATGCAGGTGCGTGGAGACACATTGAACACACAATGAAATCAAGTAACTTGGTTTATATTGGCAGAGATGAAATGGCAAGTCCGGCAACCGGTTTTTCAAAACGCCACGCTGCCGAGTTGGAAGGAATAATGACAAAAGTATTTTCGAAAGTATTAGCAACAAAATAAAACATATTAATATGAGTAAAATTCAGGATAAAAGTATGAAAGACATTTTAAGTAGATCTACGGCTGAAAAAATTCTTTTAGTTGAAACTATTTGGGATAATATTGCGGAAGAAAGTAATAACATTCCGGTAAGTAAAGAACAATTGAATTTGGTAAAGGAAAGATTGGAAGAGTACAAAAAGAACCCTTCGAAAGTTAAATCTTGGGAGGAAGTGAAAAAAAACTACCTGAAGAAGAAATGAGTTTTAAAATAGTTTTTTCTGATAAGGCGGATAGTGATTTTAATAAAATTGCTTATTGGTATAAGTCAATTAGAGAAGGGTTAGATGATGAATTTATTCTTTGTTTAGAAATAGAAATTGAAGTCGTTAAAAGAAACCCATTGCTATTTGAAAAGATATATGAAAATGTAAGAAAAACGGTTTTGCATAGATTTCCTTATAATCTATATTACATCGTTGAAGAAGATAAAATAGTTGTTTTGGCTATTGCGCATCAGAAAAGAAGCAGAACAACAATTATTAATAAACTTAAAAGGAAATAGTATGGCGATCATAGAATTAAAAGTACCAAGTCCGGGAGAATCAATTACAGAAGTAACAATTGCACGTTGGTTAAAAAAGACAGGCGATATAGTTGAAAAAGACGAACCGCTTGCAGAAATTGATTCTGATAAAGCAACACTTACACTTAACGCAGAAGACAGCGGAAAAATCGAAATTCTTGCCGGAGAAGGCGATACAGTTAAAGTTGGACAAATTGTTGTGAAGATTGATAATTCCTTCAAACCGGAAGTGAAGGCAGCGATAAGTAAGGAGGAGGCAGTTGGCAATAAACAAGAAGTTAAAAAAGAGGACGTCACCCTGAGCTTGTCGAAGGGCGAGAACAAAACATACGCAACCGGAACACCAAGCATCGCGGCATCAAAAATAATGGCAGAGAATAATGTAAAATCTGCGCAAATAAACGGAAGCGGAAAAGATGGACGTATTACCAAACAAGATGTGATAGCTGCTTTGTCAAACGGATTACCAAGCGTACAAGAAGTTTTATCAAACTCATGGAAAGGCGGAAGAGATAAAGACAGGGTGAAAATGACAGCGCTGCGCAAAACAGTTGCAAAGCGTTTGGTTGCGGTAAAAAATGAAACTGCCATGTTAACTACCTTCAACGAAGTTGATATGAGCGCCATTAATGCTTTACGCGTAAAATACAAAGACAAATTTAAAGAAGTATATGGCACTAATATTGGCTTCATGAGTTTATTTACTAAAGCTGTGTGCGAAGCGTTATATCATTTTCCTGCTGTTAATGGAATGATTGATGGAGAAGAATTAGTTTACAATAAATATTGCGATATCGGAATTGCAGTAAGTGCACCAAAAGGCTTGATGGTTCCTGTATTGCGTAATGCAGAATTAATGAGTCTTGCGGAAATAGAAGCAGGAATAAAAGCGATGGCTATCAAAGCCCGCGACGGAAAATTAACCATTCCTGAAATGGAAGGTGGAACATTTACAATTACCAATGGAGGTGTATTTGGTTCTATGATGAGTACTCCAATCATCAATCCTCCGCAAAGCGCTATTTTAGGAATGCATAATGTAGTTGACAGGCCAATGGCAGTTAACGGAAAAGTAGAAATTCGCCCAATGATGTATGTTGCTTTAAGTTATGACCACCGCATCATCGACGGACGCGAGAGTGTTGGTTTCCTTGTTAAAGTAAAAGAAATGTTAGAAAACCCTTCCCGCATTTTATTTGGCGGCAAGAACCCGGAAGAGGTTTTATTGGGATTATAATTTTTTTCATTTTTCAGCGTTATGTACCCATGAGAAACGTTTTGCATAACGTATTATTTCTTTTTCCCCTTATCATTTTGCCTTTATTTTCTCAAACTCAGCCCACTATAGTAGGAGGGTCGCAAGTGAAGGTTGTTAAAAAAACCGACACTGTTTTTTGCGATTGCAATAAGTCAAGAGTAATTAAAATAATCGGCAACCAAAAAATTACTGCCACAATTGCTCCGCCCGGTTTTGGTGAGTTGCAGGAAATAAGCACTTCAAAATTAAAAACCAAATTTGCTTTTGAGAAAGAGCACCACGTTGCCTGGTATAAATTATTGATTGCTACAAACGGAGATTTATCGTTTGATATTATTCCTGAAAAGCCGGATGATGATTACGATTTTATGTTGTTTCAAGCAGGCAAGAATAATTTTTGCGACAGTATTGATAAATATAAATTAAGCCCTTTGCGTGCAAATATCTCCCGCGATAAAACAGAACTAAACGGTAAAACCGGACTCAATTTAAAAGCAAAAAAAGAATTGGTAAAGGAAGGAGTAAACGATGCTTATTCTGTTCCTTTAAAAGTAACTAAAGGAGAAATTTATTATTTGGTGCTGGATAATGTATATGAAAAGGGTGGGGGACACACAATTGAATTTTTCTTTGAGAAGAAGGTAAATATAAAAGGTGTTGTAAAAAATGATGAAGATAAGCCTATCATAACAAATGTTTCCGTTACAAATATAAAAGGAGAAACAGTTGCCGAAACAACCAGCGATGCAAAAACGGGAGAGTATGAAATACATACCGCGCTAAGGAAAAATGTAACGTATTCTATAAATTATTTTAACGACAGCTCTTTCGTCTATTCAAAAACCATTTCGTTAAAAGACACCGTTGAATTAAAAAGTATACGCGTTGTGTTACCCAAACTCAAAAAGGGAAAAAAATATACAATTGGCGCTATAAATTTTGTGGGAGGCTCTCCCGAGTTTTTACCTGTTTCTATACCCTCTATAGAGAATTTGTTTAAATTAATGCGCAAAAATAAAAATCTTAAAATACTTATTGAGGGGCACACAAATGGCTGCGACCCGAATGTTCAATTATTATCTGAACAAAGAGCCAAGACAATTAAGGATTATTTGACAATTAAGGAAATTGATAAAACTCGTATTGAAACCATTGGAAAGGGTTGCAGCGAAATGCTCTTCCCGAAAATGGCTACGGAGCGTCAGCAGGAACAAAACAGAAGAGTTGAAATAAAGGTTTTGGAATATTAATTATTCTAAGCAAATTAGCACAATAAATTAAAACTCATGAAGACAAGAAATATTTACATAGTCATATTACTATTACTCAGTTTCATTTCTTTCTCGCAAAGAAAATTGCCGCCAATTCATATGAAACAAAAGATTGATACCATTTTAATAAGAAAATTAGGAGCCGATGAATACGGAATGAAAAAATATGTAATGTGTTTTTTAAAAACCGGGCCAAACAAAAGTCTTACTGCCGATTCAGCAAAAAAAATACAAGTAGCACATTTAAAAAGTATAGCGAGACTTGCGGCGCAAGGCAAACTAATTGTGGCCGGTCCGTTTTTAGATCAAACAGACTTAGAAGGAATTTTTATTTTTAATGTGGAAACAATGGAAGAAGCTAAAACGCTTACAGATAGCGATCCCGCTGTAAAAGCCGGTGTTCTCCTAATGGAACTCCATCCCTGGTATGGTTCGGCGGCTTTAATTGAGACTCCGGTGATTCATAAAAAAATACAAAAAAAGAATTTTTAATATACATAAACGGTAGACATCCTCTTTTTCTTTGCTTTAACTTTGCGCTATGCGTTTACTATTTTCTGAAAACATTAAAGTGGCTTTTTCTTCTATCAAAGCCAATGCAATGCGCACTATTCTTACCGCTTTAATTATTGCCATTGGTATTTGGGCATTGGTAGGAATTTTAACGGCTATTGATGCGCTTAAATTTTCTATCAGCAGTAATTTCGCCGGAATGGGTGCTAATACCTTTACTATTCGTAACAGGGGAATGAATGTGCACATTGGTAAAGGCGGTAAAAAAGCAAAAACTTATCCCAGTATTGGTTTTTATGAAGCAAAAGATTTTAGAGATAATTTTAAATTTCCTGCCACCGTAAGTATTTCTACATTGGCCACTTTTACGGGTAAATTGCAATACGGTTCTACTAAATCAAACCCAAACATACAGGTGTTTGGTGTAGATGAAAATTATTTAATTACTTCGGGTTATGAATTAGAACAAGGAAGAAATTTTTCATCCTTTGAAGTCATGAATGGAAACCCATCTGTACTTATAGGAAGCGAAATTTTAAAAACTGTTTTAAAGACAGAAAAATATCCTATTGGAAAAGAAATACGTATTGGCAGCGCAAAATATAATATTGTAGGCGTTTTAAAAAGTAAGGGAACGAGTATGGGATTTGGCGGAGATAAAATTTGTTTAATTCCAATACAAAATGCACGGAGTAGTTTTCCCAAGCAGGATGCAACCTTTACGATTAGTGTGTATGCACCTACTACCGGATTGATGGACGGAGCTATTTCTGAAGCAACCGGATTATTCAGACAAATACGTAAAGTGCAAGTAACCGAAGAAGATAATTTTGAAATTACAAAATCAGACTCGCTGGCAAATTTGCTCATTGGAAACATTCAGAAAGTTACGATGGGTGCAACGCTTATTGGAATTATTACTTTGTTGGGAGCCGCTATTGGTTTAATGAATATCATGTTGGTATCTGTAACAGAGCGCACACGCGAAATTGGAATAAGAAAATCATTAGGCGCTACGAGTGAGTTAATTCGTAATCAATTTTTAACGGAAGCAGTTGTAATTTGTTTGCTTGGCGGATTTCTCGGAATTATTTTGGGAGTTGGATTAGGAAATTTAATGTCTGTACAATTGGGTGTAGGTTTTTACATGCCTTGGAAATGGGTAATTGGCGCTTCTTTTCTCTGCGTGTTCGTAGGTTTACTCTCCGGCATCATCCCCGCCACACGCGCGGCCAAACTAGATCCTATTGAGAGTTTGAGGTATGAGTAGGGTTTATCTTAAGATAACTAACTTTTTATTTATAACGCCGTCAGTCGTTTTAATTGTCAGCGTGTAAATACCTTCGTTTAAAGTTGACGCATCAATAGTTGTCGCGCCGATTATGTTTTGGCTTAATACAAGTCTGCCGTTTAAGTCAAATACTTGCACCGTTTGTTTATCGGTTGAATTTGTTTCTATTACAAAAGTACCTGTGTTTGGGTTGGGATAAACAGTTACTTGGGCATAGTTACTTGTCAACTGTGTTATGCCCGAGGTGTTACCATTGTCGCAACGATACTTTGCAACAAAAATATTTTCTCCTACATTTCGAGTTAATGTGTCTGGGCCGACAAGAAAAGAAGTAGGTATAAAATCACCACCGATATAAGCATTGCCATAAATATCGGTTGCAACACCACTATAATCGTCTCCTCCACCTGCTAATACAGAAACACATAAAATATTACCATTGGGATCGTATTTTGCAATAAACATAGGGTCTATGTTCCCTATACTTCCTGTAGGATACACTAACGTATCCAAGCCAAAAATTGTAGAATCTGAAAAACTCCCTGTTATATAAATATTTCCTGAAATATCTGTGGCTGCACTATAACCATACCAAGTACCTGCTTTTCCAATAGGACTTTTTACCCATAGCACATTACCAGAATCATCATATTTTGCTAAAAAAACAGCAGAATAACTTGCATTGGTAACAGTATAGGAACCAAAAGTTGCAGAAGAGCCATATCCCCCTGTTACGTAGGTATTACTTGATGCATCTGAAGCGATACCCCAACCAATATCACCGTTTATTCCTCCGGCACTTTTTGCCCATAACACATTACCCAATGCATCGTACCTAACAACAAAAATATCGTCACTTCCTGCGGTCGTTAATGTATGTGAGCCGAAACTAATTAAAGACGAACTAAACTCTCCCGTTATAGTTGCGTTCCCTACATTATCTGCAGATACACCTAATCCATAAGTAGTATGTGTTCCACCCCCACCATTCTTTACCCACAATACATTACCATTAGAAGCATTATATTTTGCAAGAAAAGCATTTCCACTACTTCCTAAACTAGTTACGGTATAGGAACCAAAAGTACTTGAGGCTGATTGAAGAAGTCCTGTTATATAAACACTTTTTATGCCATTAGCTTCACTTAAAGCTATGCCGCGAGGAATATCTGCACTTGTTCCTCCTGCACTTTTTGCCCAAAGCACATTACCGGAAGAGTTGTACTTAACAAGAAAAATATTTTGTGCCCCTGCATTAGTGAGGGTATAAGTACCAAAGGTAGCGGTTGGCGTAGAAAATTCTCCGGTTATATAAACATTTCCCGCTGAATCTGCAGCAACTCCAAACCCAACCGCTTTTGCCCCTACAGGGTTTTTTGCCCAAAGTACATTACCTAAAGAATCGTACTTTACAAAAGCCATATTTGTAGATGAATAAGCGCCTGAATGAATTAGAGTATAACCTCCAAAAATAACACTATCAGAAGTAAAATTACCCAATATGAAAACATTCCCGAAGCCATCGGTTGAGATATAAGACTCTTCATCGCCCCCGCCATGAGGACCCATTCCTTTTCCACTTCTTCCCCATTCCCAAGTTTGTGCGCTTACAAGATTAAAACAACCAAGTAAAGCAATAAATAAAAGTTTTTTCATGATATTTGTTTTGCTTATCAAATATAACTAATTGTCCACGTATTTGTCCTACTTTAATATTAAATTATGTAGTCATATTATTTGTCAACGGTCTGTGTCGTCAGTTGCATTGGGGGTAACTAGTTTATATGCGATATTTTATTATACCAAAGCTACAATTTTTTTAGCAGAATTTTGTATTTGCGTTAGGGATGGAGCAACGGTGTTGGAGCTCTTTTTACAGAAAGATATTTCAAGGGTATTCCTCTTCGGTTCTCGACTCCGCTCGAACTGACATTATGTAAAAAAGCGACTTGCGACAGCCCGACCCTGCAGATCCTGAAACAAGTTCAGGGTGGCAAAACACAAAGCGGGGAAACGCTCAAAAATAAAAATTACGCTTTGATAGCCCAACGCAACTTAGCAGAACGCGCACGAGGATTGGAATTACATTCCTCTGCCGAAGGACGAATAGGCTCAGGAGCAATTTCACTGTAAAGACCTAAATGAAAAAAGTGTTGGAAAGATTTTTTAACGCGGCGGTCTTCTCCGGAGTGAAATGAAAGTATTGCCACGCGTCCACCCGCAGCAAGCGCATCCGGAAGTTTGTACAAGAAATTATCTAATGCCCCAAACTCATCGTTCACTTCAATGCGCAATGCCTGGAAACAACGCTGACAAGATTTTTTAATATCCTCCTTGCGACTAATTTCAGGAAGAAATGCAAGCGTTTCTGTAATGACTTCTTTTAATTGTGTTGTTGTTTCTATGACTTCTCCTTTTGCAATTTTACTTGTAATAGCTTTAGCAATTATTTCAGCATGCGGTTCATCTGCATTTTCTGTAAACAACGCTTGCAATTTATTTTGAGAAATTGTTTTTAAAAGAGCCGCGGCAGATTTTCCGCTTTTAGGATTAAGCCTTAAGTCTAACGGACCATCAACCTTAAACGAAAATCCTCTTTCGGGATTATCTATTTGCATGGAGGAAACGCCCAAATCTGCCAATACAAAATTAAACAAACCTGTTTCGGGAATAAGTTGGTCTATGTCGGAAAAATTTCTTTTTTTGATAACTACAACTTCATCTCCATAACCCAATGCGGCTAAACGCTCTCTTGTTCGGGGTAATTCAAAAGGATCCACATCAATGGCATACAGACGACCGCCCGGAAGCAAACATTTAATCATTTCTAAACTATGACCACCATAACCCAGCGTAGCATCGAGCCCGGTTTCTCCCGGAACTATTTTCAGGATTTCTAAAATTTCATTGACGCAAATAGAACGATGCATACCCGCCGGGGTGCGCCCTTGTTGTATAACCTTTGCAATGTCTTCTGCATACTGCTCAGGACTCAGTTCTTTGTATTTTTCCTTGAAAGATTTAGGATGTGTGCCTTTGTATCGTACTCTCCGCGGCTTTTTTGGTTCTTGATCATCCATTTTGTAAAGTTAATAATTAAAGATTAAAACTTGTATTTGCGTTAGGGATTGTAGCGAAAAGCCCACAGCCGCAAGTAAAGATTGTTCGCTTCGCTCTGAATGACAAAAAAGGCGAGGACTTGCAGCGGAAAGCCCGACCCCGCACATCCTGAAACAAGTTCAGGATGACAAAACACAAAGAGGGGTTAACGCCCAAGCAAACCTACTCAACCGCCTTGCGGAGAAATAAATTAAAAGGATACATCGCTTTAAAAACATCGGCCGCGTATTGCGGGAATTTAGGACTCAGTAATTTTTTATCAGCTACTTTATGTAAAACAATAAAATGTTTGTATTTTAAAAATTCAACAGCCGGGTTTTCTTTTTCGTAACCTTTGGGAGGGTTCACTAATTTTTCTTCGTCGCTTAATTTTCCGGCAAAATATTTTTTAAATTCTTTTTGAGAAAGTAATTTTTTGAAATCAGTAAAATGATAATCTATTTCCTGTCGTATCGCTGCTAACATATCGGGTTCGGGCATATAACAACCACCGGCAATAAAAGAATTCCCCGGTTCTACATGAATGTAGTAGCCGCCCGGTATAAGGTTGCCCTTTCCTCCCGGACTAACATTTGCGCCAAAATTTGTTTTGTAAGGCGATTTGTCTTTCGAAAAACGAACATCTCGATTTATTCTGAATAAAGTTTTCTTTGCTTCGAGGCCTGTCAGTTTTTTATCAAATTTAGCACTGTGTGCTAATGTATCTTCAATAATTTTAACGAATTCTTTTTTTGCTTCTTCGTAGGCAGGCCTGTTCTTAATGAACCATTCGCGATTGTTATTCTTTTTTAATTTCTTTAAGAAGTTGAGTGTGTGTTTCATAGTTCTTTATTTTTTAATTGCAACCAGTCATCATAGGCCATTTCAAATTTTACTTCTCCTTTGTTTACTATTCCCGCTGTTTTCCAGCCCGACTTTGCGTAAAAACTTTCCGCCCTTGTACCGGCTGCTGTTCCTAACCAAACTTTTTCTTTCGTTCGACTAAAATACCAGTCGAGCATAAGGGCTTGTAATTTTTTTCCTATTTGTTTTTTTTCATAGTCGGGTTTTACAAATAATGCCCAGATATTATTTTCTTTTAGGTCGGCAATAGCAAAACCAACAATGGCATTATCTGTTTCGCAAACCCATCCTTTTCCACGAACTGTAATAAATTCTTCACAATCTTTATCGATAACAAGAGCAGGATTTGAAAGCATATTTTCTTTTACCGAATGCCTTACTATTTGTATTTGTGAAATATCTTTTAATACGGCTTTCCTGAAGATCATTTCGATTTAATTTTCTTTATGGCCTTTGCGAATTCTCTGCGACCTCTGCGGTTACTGTATTTTATTCGGGAATATTCTCCGTCATTTTTTTGAAGAATTTGTAGTTGGCTAAAAATTCCTTAGCTACAATTCTAAAGAGAGTATAAGTAGGTATTGCTACTATCATTCCCCATACACCTGCAAGAGAGGCCGACATAAGAATAACAATAAATATTTCCAATGGATGGGCCTTTACACTATTACTGTAAAGGTAGGGCTGAAACAAAAACCCGTCAAGCATATTTACGCCAAGTAATACCCAGAATATTTTTGAAATAACCGAACCAATTAATTGTAATTCGCCAATCTGCATACAGCCGGTAATTCCTAAAAAACAGGCAAAAGTAAAACTGATAAGCGGCCCAACATAAGGTATAACATTCATTACCCCTGCAAATACGCCAATAAACAATGCATTGGGAACCCCGCATAAAGCAAGCGAACTACTTACTAAAGTAATAACGATAGTTACATCAATAAACATGGCTACGAAATATTTACTAAGCATGCTTTTAGTGGTGCGCAAAATATCTTTCATCTCCTCTTCAAATGCAACAGGCGTCATAAGTAAAACGGTTCTATAAGCAAGCTTATCATCTTTCAGTAGAAAAAAAGTAATAAAACTAATTGTTAAGAAACCACCTATAATGCTGCCTAAAGCACCTAAAAATTCATTCATTAAAACTCCCGCATTGCCAATATTCATAAAAGACGATAGCTGATGATATATGTTCTGACTAATTTGTTGTTCAGAGCCTAGGTTTAAAAGAAGTTTTTTTAATCCGGGAAATTGTTTCAAAGCATCGGTAAAAACATCATTAAAATTTAAACCGGAAATAACCTTTGCCTGTTCAACTATCAACGGAACGAATACATAAAAAAATGAAAAAAGAACAGTTAATATAGAAAATAAAGAAATTAAAGCAATAAAGGCATCGGGAAGATGCTTGCCATTTAAAGTAATTTTAGAAAGTACTTTTACAAAGGGTTGCGCTACTAAGGCCAGAATGGTAGCAATAAGCATGTAGATAATGATTTTTGTAAAAAGAAAAACAAATGCAATAATGCAAAGTATAGTAATAAGAAGAATTATTTTTGATCTGTTGTTTGAAAACATAATTGTACTGACAAAGGTAATACTTTTTGATAATAAACGACAAGCAATTTACTTGAATTAATTTATACATTTGCTAGTCAATACAAGCATGAGCATAGAGACCCAATCATTTAAATTCTCCGGTTTTTTAAGAAGCAATCTGATTGTTTTTTTTCTTATTTTTTTAACGCACATAGCGTTTAAAATCCCGTATCTTACTAATTACGGGTTCTGGTATAACGAAACTTTTAATTTATTCTACTCTGAGCAAGATTGGGGATTGATTAAGCATACTTCAGAGTGGAATAGAAATGCCCCTCTGTATTATTATTTTTTATCTGTTTGGCGAAACTTATTTGGCATAACCGAATTTGCTATTCGTTTTTCTAGTGTCTTCTTTAGTGCGTTAACAGCGGGTATTCTTTATCTTATAGTCAGCAAACATTTTAATAAAATAGCCGCACTTATTGCTTTGCTTCTTTTTAGCTCTTCTAACGATATATATTCTTATTCGCAGGAAACGAGTTGCCAATCAATTGTACTTTTTTTGGTTATGGCTTCGTTTTATTTTTTCTTTAATCTCTTAAGTAAAAAAACTAACGCCTCTCTTATTTTACTGGGGGCATGTAATTTCCTGCTAATCTATGCGCAGTATGCAACCGGCATAATTCCGGTTTTTCAAATGTTGATTGTTTTGATTTTTTTCAACAAACAAATTTTCAAACCCATTGGTATTTCTTTTTTAATTACGACGCTGTTGGTTTTCTGGAGATTTACTCCAAAAACTTTTCATTGGATTTTGTATCCCGAAAAAGGCCTGCGGCTATCTGAGCCTTCGTTCAACGATGTGAAATATATGTTTTATGATTTTTTTAACGGAGAAATGCTGTTTTGGATTTTTGCCGTTATAAGTTTATTGACTTTGGGATATTTAATTTACTCTAAAAAATTAAAGCTTAAAGAAAAAACCGAAAAAATTAAATTTGCAAGTATTTTATTTTGTGGCGTTGGCGGGATGTTTGCCTGTAGCGCTTTGTTCTTTCTTATGCCCGAATTTTCTAAGGGATATGTTCTTTTTACAACTCCATTTTTGTATGTTTTAGTTGGATTACTCGTGAGTAAATTGGGCAATGAAATAAAATATGCCATGGTAGGATTGACGATTTTTTTCAGCGTATGTTCATTCGCAAAAATGAATATCAATGTGAATAGACCAATGGATTATAGAAATGCTGTGATGGCGGTTAAGAAACTACGTAATCCGGAAACCATTACTTTGGTTGAAACCCGCGATGTGGGTCATTTATTTGCCTATTATTTTGATAAAAAAGCTTTTTCTGATTTTAAAGGAATGGAGTCTAAATTAAATGAAAAAGGAATTTACCTGGTTTCTACGGCCGATGACGTAAAAGCAATTGATTTAAGTAAATATAAGAGAGTGATACTTACACAAACCTATGAAACAGTAAATGTAAATGATAAAGAACTGGTGGAATATATTTTTTCTAAATATAAGTTCAACACCAGTTCTAAGCGCTATCGGGATGTAGTTTTGTCTTTGTTTAGCAAATAGGAAGAAAGCGAATTATTTATCTACGTAACTCAACTTAAATACGGTACGTCTGTTTTGTCGATGCTCTTCGTTACTACACTCAACGCCGTTGGTACAGCGGTTGGTTAATTGAGTTTCGCCAAAACCTTTTGCGCTAAGTCGTTTTTTATCTATGCCTTTTGTAACTAAATACTCAACGGCAATGTTAGCACGCTTTTGTGATAGTTCCATGTTGTATTCATCGCCTGCTGTAGCATCTGTATGTGATTGAACTTCCAAAACAAGTTTGGAATTTTTCTTCATCGCGTCGGCCGCTTTATTTAAAATGGTTTCGGCGTCGGGTAAAATTTTTGCAGCACCCGATTCGTAATAAATATTTTCAATAATTTCAACTTCCTTTTTCGTTGAGCTAAGTGAATTAAGTTTTGCCCAAGGATCAAAATCTTCTACAGAGATATTAGCAAGTTGCATTTTTTCACTTTGCAATAAATTAAATTTAAACACACCTTCAGAATTTTTAGTTATTTCTTTAATTATTTTCCCCCGCTCATCGGTTACAAAAATTTTACTGAAAGGAATTTTTTTACTGTCAAGTACATCAATGGCAAAATTATACCTGCCAGAAGGCAACAGCCCCTGAAAAATAAACCCACCCGAATTATCTGTTGTATTAAAAGAAATAATATCATCTCGCTCGTTAAGCAATAAAAACTTAATAGAGGAAAGTGGGGTTTTATCATCATTATCAGCCATCAGCTTTCCTTTAAAATCAATATGCAGCGGCTGGTCTTCTACTGTCATCAAAGCCATCACACCTGCGTCTGAGGGAAGTATATCAAATTTAAATTTCCCTTTCTCCAATAATTTTGAAGTAAGTACGGTAGTTCCGTTTTCATCAACGATTTTAAATTTATCAATACCTGAAAAACCAACATCATCGACATCGAGGGTCATTAAATAATTTTTGTCGAAAGGAAGTTTTTCAAATTTAAAACGCCCCAACTCATCTGTTTTAGCATAATACAATACCTCCCCTTTTTCATTGGTAATGTAAACGGTTTTGTTAGCGTAGGGTTTATTGCTTCCATCGTCAGAAAGCACTTTACCTGCAAATAAAACCTTAACGCGTGTGTTGTTAATAATGTGACCTACCTTAATAGTTTTAACGGAGCTGTTAAAATAAATATCTGTTACAACTATTTCAAGTTTATCTGCCCCGTTTAATTGTAATTTGTATTTAAAAAATGGATTTTTCTCTTCATTTTTAAAGGGCACATTGTTTCCGTTTATTTTTATTTCATGAATAAGGCTTTTGTCGGTAACCTGTCCTTCAAAAGCCAAATCAATCTGGTTGGTATACACGTCAACAAACCCTGAGTTATCGGGCTGTGGATATGCCAGCATTAGCATGGGCGAATCATTTTCCTTATTAGCTTGGTAATTTTTATCGCTGGCTTCTTTTAGCAGATGTTTTATATCTTCATTAGCAGGTTGCATTTTGTTTGCCATCTTTAAATCGGCAATAGCTTCCTGAAAATTACCTAACTCAAGGTAACATTGTCCGCGACCATAAACAGCCTCCGTATTTTTGGGATTTAACTGCATGGTTTTTGTAAAATCGCTGATGGCGCTTTGAAACTGCGAAGTTTTTTTATAAATCTTTCCACGCAGGAAAAAGGCTTCAGTATATTTTGGGTTTAATACTAGCGCTCTATTTAAATCACCTATTGAATTTACAAAATCTGATTTTGCAAGATAAGGTTGACTGCGTAAATAATAAATGGTGTAGTTTTTTGGTTCCACTGTGTCTCTTGGGTCAATAGCTAAGCCTGCATCAAATTCTTTTAGCGAGTTGTCAAAATCATACACACGGTGCATGGCCCAGGCATGATTAATGAAATAAGGTTTAAATTCCGGTAGTGGCTTTATATCGTTAGGGTCTTCGTTTTTCATCAGTCTGATAGCAGATGCGTATTCAATATTTGCACTGGCTAAATCGTGCAGACTATCTAAAGCAAGCGCTTTGAAATAATGGCTGATATGATTGTAACGCTGCACATCCAGTGCTTTGTTTGCTCTATCACGTGCCACATCAAATTTTTTCATTCTCAGATAAGAAATAGAAGCTTTTTGCCAAGCCTGAACATTTTTTTTATCTATAACCGTAAGGCGGTCTAAATGATCAACAGCCCCGGCATAATCCTTCAAAGCAATCGATAGGTCGGCAATTTTCATGTATAGTATTTTATCGCTGCTTTTTAAATTAAGAAGCGATTTGTAGTCCTTAAGGGCATCCGGGTATTCTAAAGCAACTTCGTACGTTTTAGCTCTCTCGTTAAGGTATTTAAAATTGTTAGGTTTTAGTTCTAATGCTTTGGTAAAATTGTTTACTGCCGAATCGTATTTTTTTTCTTTAAAATCTTTCTTGCCTTGTTTGTAGAATTTTTTTGCCGATTGCGAAAAGGCCGATAAAGAAAATACTAAAAAAATTATCAGGTATATCCTTAATCTCATGTTTTATTAAAATGTAGTGTAAAATTAAGCAAATGTTTGTAAGGCGGAAATCTTCTTCACAAATAGGAGTAAATAGGCCTGTTATTTGGTAATATCCCTAATAGCCGATAAAAACTACTGAATCAAATAATCTAAAGGCAACTACGCTTACTATAATTACCGAAAGCCTTATCAGGTGGCCTTCTACAGAGTTTGAAAACAGCGCAACTTTGTATTATAAAATGCAAATTTTTTGTCTTATATTTATAGAATGAAATTGAAGCTGATTTTTATTGCTTTGTTAACAGGGTTGATTAGTACGCTATATTCATGCTGCAAAGCAGGAACAGGTGGTAACGCAACTATTATTTGTCATGTTGTGAACGCCAATGGAGGTAACACTAATAATACCACTGTTTATATTTATTATGGGTCAAGTAAACCGCCGGCAACTCTAGATAAATTTGATGCTCACAAAAAGACAGATGTAAATGGTAACACAGTAACTTTTACAGGAATGAAGTGTGGTACTTACTATCTTTATGCGATTGGTTACGACAGCCTTGCTGCTTTACCCTTAAAAGGCGGCGGGCCTTATTCTCTTTTGCATTCTAATCGCAATAAAATCGAAAACGCAACCATCACGGTGTCTTATTAGTTATCCTATCTTTGTAGCAAATGAGAATTCTCTTACTCGGCGATGGGGGCTCGTCACACATACAAAAATGGGTACTCTCATTGGCTTCAAAGGGCACTGAAATTGGTTTATTCAGCCTGCATCATTTTAATGAAAGTGTTTACAAAGAATTTCCTAATGTTACAATTTTAAACAATCCTTCTTACAGAAATTCGCGTTCTGTCTTTACCAAATTAAATTATCTTACAAATACAGGGTTATTAAAAAAGCAAATTGCAATATATAAACCCGATATATTACACGCACATTATGCAACGAGTTATGGTATGTTGGGTGCAAAGACAAATTTTAAACCTTATGTAGTTTCGGTTTGGGGATCGGATATATATGATTTTCCGAAAACATCTCCCTTGCATAAAAATTTAGTAAAACGTGTTCTTGCAAAAGCAGCTATTATTTGCTCTACCAGTTATTGCATGAAATACGAAACCTTAAAATATACCCACTCAAGTATTGAAATTGTTCCTTTTGGAGTAGATATAAATATTTTTAAACCCGGTAAAACAAATGCCCCCGGTAAAAATGAAATTACTATTGGCATCATAAAATCCTTAGAAAAAAAATATGGCATAGATTTTTTAATTAAAGCATTTAACGAAGTTTTAAAAAAACACAGAAATGTGAAACTTAAAATAGTCGGTGAGGGTTCTAAAAAAGAAGAGTATGTAAAACTTTGTAAAGAACTGCATATTGCAGATAAAGTAGAATTTATTGGTAAAATACCGCACGAAGAAGTAATAAAACACCATCATCAAATCGATATTTTTGTAAGCCTTTCTACTCTTGACAGCGAGAGTTTCGGAGTATCATTGGTAGAGGCAATGGCTTGTGCAAAGCCGGTTGTTGCAAGCAATGTGGCGGGATTTAAAGAAGTTATTGAAAATGATACGAATGGAATTCTTGTCTCTAAAAATTCATTTAAAGAGGCAGCAGCGGCTATGAATTTTTATATTGAAAACCCTGATAAAGCGGAGGAAAAAGGTGCAAATGCGCGTTTGCGTGTTGTGCAACATTACGATTGGGACAAAAATGTAGAATTGATGCTTAGTGTTTACCGGAAATTGTTGTAGTGGGTTGACTTCCTTTGCCCGAATGAAATTCTATTAAGCCGCTCATTGGAGATTGAAGTATTATCCCGGCCTTTAATCCTCTTTCTGCCAAAACTTCCAATAATAAATTTTTATTGCTGTATGCAACAGAGCCTACAAAATTTACCGGCAACTGCTTATGTGTGCTGTACTTTTCTATCTGGTAAATTAAAAAATCCGAAAAACATGTTTTCACTAAATTTTTGATATACTCATGATGAATAAATTCTGCCGCTATTTTTCCGTACGAAGCCAGGAATCTGTTAGGCATTGGTTTCTGATAAATATTTTCTAAAATATATTCGCGATCAAAATCAGACATGGAAGAAAATTCTTTTTTTAAATCCGCTGGAAGTTTATCATCAAAGTAAGCTTGTATAAGTGTTTTCCCAATGTGCCCGCCACTTCCGTAATCGCCAAAAAAATATCCGACGGAAGGAATATTTTCTTTTATCTCTCTCCCATCATAGTAACAACTGTTAGATCCTGTCCCTAAAATACAAGCAATACCCGGATTGTTTCCGCACAACGAGCGAGCGCTGGCAAGTAAATCATGGTCAACAAAAATTTTAGCGTGAATAAAAATATTTTGCAAGGCAAGTTTAACGGCCTTTACTTTGTCGACAGATGAGCAGCCGGCACCGTAATAAAAAACTGTAAGGTCTTTTTCTTTTGCGTTGGAAATTATCTCTTTAGAAAGTTCGTTTCTTACAGCGTCTTCTATAATACGTGAAGTTTGAAAGTAGGGATTAAAGCCCTGCGTTGTTGCCTCAATTAGTTTAGTCTCGTTGGTAAGTAATACCCAGTTTGTTTTGGTTGAACCGCTATCTGCAATTAAAATCATATCGCTTCTTAGATGGAGTAAAGATAAGTAAAGTAAATTTATTTAGCGCTAAATAACCAACTATAAAAACTATGTTTCTATGTGGTTAAATTTTTTCTTTGGAAATCAGTTGGATTAT